>Ga0209653_1001699_pt1 | contig 17339 bp, 14 predicted proteins | sample SaaInl6LU_22_DNA_FD_184644 | JGI IMG/M metagenome (GOLD analysis project Ga0209653, IMG submission 184644) | Marine microbial communities from expanding oxygen minimum zones in the Saanich Inlet - ESP_116LU_22_DNA (SPAdes) (version 2) | ecosystem: Environmental > Aquatic > Marine > Intertidal...
GCAGGAACGGTAGACATTGAATACGGATTGGTTGAAAAAGGCGCGAGCCAAATTGAACTACAAGGTGGTTATGGAGGCGGTGGATTTATTGGAACCCTAGGGCTTTCATTCAATAACTTCTCCATGCGCAACATATTCAACAAGAAAGAATACAAGCCGGTACCTATGGGTGACGGGCAGCAGTTAGCCCTTCGCCTTCAGGCGAGTCGCTTCTTTGAAACCTATAGCTTCTCATTCTCAGAACCTTGGTTGGGTGGAGAACAACCTGTGCGTTTTTCTACTTCTATTTCGCAAACAACCCAGTACCGTTATAATTACACGACAGGGTTAGCGGATAAATCGCAATATTTTAAAATTCGTGGTATCAACTTTGGCTTGGCCAAACGCCTTCAGGTTCCTGATGATTACTTTACACTTTCACAAACTATTGGCTATCAATACTTTGACTTAAACAATTATTATACTGGGCTGTTTACTTTTGGAGATGGGGTTTCCAACAACCTGTTTTACGCCATAGCACTGTCTCGAAACAACACCTATACTAACCCTATATTCCCAACAGGTGGTTCTTCCTTTACTATTGGAGCTAAGCTCACTTTCCCATATTCATTGGTAAATAATATTGATTATGGCAACTTGAAAAATCTAGCAGCATATCAAGATGCAAATGGCAATCCTGACCAGGCTAAAATTGACCAAGAGCGGTTTAAATGGTTAGAATACTACAAACTAAATTTTGAAGGCACTTGGTATACGCGCATAATTGACAAATTAGTATTGCGCACTCATGCTGAGTTTGGCTTTTTAGGTGCTTATAACGCTGACAGAGGAAACATTCCATTTGAGCGTTATTTCTTAGGCGGTGATGGACTTCAACAATATGCCATGGACGGTAGAGAAACCATTGCGCTTAGGGGTTATGAAAACCAATCGCTTTCCAGCAGAGATGGCTCAACGGTTTACAATAAGTTTTCGCTTGAACTGCGTTATCCCATAACATTAAAGCCAAGTGCTTCCATATACGCCTTAAGTTTTTTAGAGGCGGGTAATGGTTATGACAATTTTCGGGAGTTTAATCCGTTTAATAGTAAGCGCTCGGCAGGCTTTGGTGTCCGAATTTTTATGCCCGCTTTTGGACTGTTAGGCATAGATTTTGGATATGGGTTTGATAGCGAAATACCAAATGACTTAAACCCCAACGGATGGGAAACACACTTTATCATCGGTCAACAATTCTAATTAAAAAGCAAATGCGTTTTTTTTGGACCTTATTGTTATGCTGTTTTATAACGGGTGCTACATATGCGCAGCGCAATGTAAGGATAGGGTTTTTGGACATTGACAAGGTGCTAGCTGCACACAGCGGCTTCTCTGAATCCAGTCAAGATTTAGAAGCCAAGATTGTGTCATGGCGAAACGAAATTGACATAAAGCAAAAGGAATTAGATGAGCAAAGACAAGCGCTTGAAATTGAAAGGCCATTGCTCACAGAAGAAATTGCCGAAGAACGCGAAGAGGATATTGCCTTTGAGCAGGACAAGCTAAATCAATATATTGAGCAACGCTTTGGTGTTGAAGGCGACTGGGTTAAGCAAAAACTACAATTAGCTCAGCCAGCGCAAGATGAAATACTTACTGCAATAAGAGAAATTGCCGCTGATAGAAAACTAAATTATGTTTTTGACAGTACTGCTGAAATTCTAGTGCTACATTCTGAAAAAAAATACGATATTAGCGACCTTGTTATTCGATACCTAGAAATTGAAGACAAGAAAAAGGCTCAAGCTTTTTTGGCAGAAACCAAAAAGGAAGAACGCAAGGATCGCTCAAATCCATCATTGGATGAGAGAAGGAAAAAAATAGCGCAACAAAAAGCCGAACGCCTAAAGCTTCTTGAAGAACGCAAGGCCGAACGCAAGCGTAAAAAAGAAGCCAAACGATCGGGGAATAAAACCACAAGCAAGGCTGCTTCTGGTCAAACCTCAGAAGAAAAGCGAGCCGCGAAAAAAGCGGAATACGAGCGTAAAAAACAAGAACGTGAAGCGGAAGCCGCACGAAAGAAAAAAGAAAAAGAAGAAGCACTAGCCAAACGCAAAAAAGAACGGCTAGAAGAACTTGAAAGAAGAAAAAAAGAATTTGAAGAAAAACGCAAACAAGCGCAACAAAAAAAGTAACCTTAATTAACTCAATACAATGAAATATTTATCTACTCTATTACTAACCGTAATTTTAATGCTTAGCAGTGCAACTTATGCACAAAGTAAAGTGGCACACCTAGACTTCCAAAAGCTCATCAGCGAAATGCCTAGTGTAATTGCCGCCCAAGAAGAAGTGCAAAAACTAGAAAAAGATTACCAAACGGAAATCGAAGCTTCCATAAAAGAATACCAAACCAAATTGCAAACGTATTCTGCTGAGGCTGAAAACCAAACAGACGTGACCAATCAAGCGCGTCAACAAGAGTTGGCTGGTATGGAACAAAACATTCAGCAGTTTCGTCAAACGGCTTCTCAAGACATTCAGAAGAAGCAAGCAGACCTGTTGCGTCCTATTATTGAAAATGCCCGTGCTAAGGTGCAAGAAGTTGCCAAAGCACAAGGATTTGATTATGTAGTTGATGCAAGCCTTGGTGGTGCTTTATTGATGGCTGAAGGCAAAGACCTTGCGCCAGACGTTAAAAAAGCATTGGGCATCTAAATCCATCAAAACATATTATCTTTAAAAAACTGCCTCCTTTCGAGGCAGTTTTTTTATTTTTAAGCATGCATACGAAACCCATTGGTGTTTTTGATTCTGGAATAGGCGGATTATCTGTGCTCAATGCACTTAAAGAAATGCTTCCCCATGAAGACATTCTTTACGTAGCCGATCAAGCTTATACCCCTTACGGCAAAAGAACAAAAGAAACCATTACGGCACGTGCAGTAGCCATTACCAATTGGTTGGTCGCACAAGATTGCAAACTAATCGTAGTGGCTTGTAACACGGCAACAACGAATGCTATTGCGCAACTTAGAGCACAATTTTCGATTCCCTTTGTGGGTATTGAACCCGCCATAAAACCAGCAGCATTGGGTAGTCAAACTGGTGTGATAGGCGTGTTGGCAACTGCCGGAACACTTACCAGCACCCTCTTCCAAACAACGTCTCAAGATTATACGCAAGGACTGGAAGTCATCAGCCAGGTGGGGCACGGATTGGTGGGACTGGTAGAAGAAGGCAAAGCAAACAGCAAAGCAACCGAAAAACAACTGCGTGATATCTTATCCCCCATGCTAGAAAAACCCATTGACCACTTGGTCCTCGGATGTACCCACTACCCCTTTTTAACGCAGACTCTAAAAAAAATACTTCCCGAAAATGTAACCATTGTGGATTGTAGTGCTGCTGTAGCCAAGCAAACCAACAGACTACTCGACTTGCACAACCTCCATAATACGAAAGGTGGTACGGCTGTCTATTACAGCACAGCTACTCCAGAAATTGACGTCTGGAAATCTTTTGGTGTAGCAGAAGTTATGCAGGTGGAAATTTAGTCCTTAAACCAGCTTGCATATAAGCTGTAGTTTTTTGCGATGCGTGCTATTTCTCCTGAGATGAGTTCCGGTGAGGTGTCCTTAATCTTTTTAGCAGGCATACCGCCAAACACCGATCCAGCGGGTACTATGGTGTTTTTAGTAACTACGGCCCCGGCGGCAATGATGCTGTTGGATTCCACAACGGCGTCATCCATAATAATAGCCCCCATACCAACCAATACGTTGTCGTGAATGGTGCATCCATGAACTATGGCATTATGTCCAATAGACACATTGTTACCGATGGTTGTCGGAGCAGTCTTATACGTTGCGTGAATAACAGCCCCGTCTTGGATATTAACATTGTTCCCTATGCGAATACGATGTACATCGCCACGTACTACGGCCTGAAACCACACTGAGCAAGAATCGCCCATCACCACATCTCCAATAAGGGTAGCATTATCAGCAAAAAAACAATTTTCGCCATAAGAAGGCGTATGATTTAAGATGGTTTTAATTAGCATACTGCAAAGTACAAAAATCTACAGTGTGCATTCAACTACTATGGTTCTAATACGTATTTTTGCATAAAAAGTCTATGAGCCGTTTTCGCATATTGCCGTCTGAAAATCCAGATTTACTCGTTTTGAGTACTGAAACCCCACTCGTTGAGCGTGCCTATGCGTTTAACAATGTCTCTGAAGCCAACGAAGTTCCGCTGGCACAGCAGTTGTTTTACTTGCCTTTTGTGAAGGCTGTAACCCTCAACGGCACCCAATTGACCTTGGAGCGTTTCCCTATTGTGGAATGGAGCGATGTGCAAGAGGAAGTGATCGAACAGTTAGAAAAATATCTCGCTGACGGCGGAGAAGTTACCAAAACAAAAAAAGCGGCTCCAGCTAGTGTTTATGCCGAAAGCACGCCCAACCCTGCTGTGATGAAATTTGTGGCAAATAAAAAACTGGTGCCAGCCAGTGTGGAATTTACTTCCATAGACACTACCCAAGATGCACCCCTAGCCCAAGCCTTGTTCCACTTTCCTTTTGTCAAAGAGGTATACATGGACGAAAACTTTGTGTCCATAACCAAATATGATATTTCAACATGGGAAGAAGTGGTACAGCAAGTACGCACTTTTATCACACAGTATCTTGCAGAAAACAAGCCTGTGTTAGCTCCCAATTTCAATCCAAATTCTGAAACGGAAGCACATGTGGAGATTAACTACACCCAAACTGAACAAGAGATTGTCCGCATATTGGATGAATACATCAAGCCAGCTGTAGCATCAGATGGTGGAAATATAGTATTTCAATCTTTTGATGAAGATGCCAAGGCCGTTCACGTGGTCTTGCAAGGTGCTTGTAGTGGCTGTCCGTCGTCTACCTTCACGCTAAAGAATGGCATCGAAAGCATGATGCGCGAAATGCTTCCCGGAAAGGTTGAGCAAGTGGTGGCTATTAACGGTTAAAGCTTACTCCTCTATTTTTTTTGTAATTTAGATTGAACAAGAACAAGCCCTAAATCTGTTTCACTTGTTTGAATGGTTAGCGTTTACCTTATATTCTTTGACAGATTTTTAGGACTTCAATATATCAACGTATGAACACAAATAATCATATTAACTATATCGAGTTTAAGGCTTCAGACCTAGATGCCATAAAAACATTTTACAGCCACTGTTTTGGTTGGTCTTTTACGGATTATGGAGAGCACTATACTGCCTTTGACAACAGTGGCATTGCGGGTGGCTTTGAAATATCCTATGACAAAATTGTAACAGCTGTGTTGGTTGTGTTATACAACAAGAAGCTCATAACGTGCAAGGAGAAGATTGTCGATGCTGGGGGTATCATATCAAAAGATATCTTTTCATTCCCTGGAGGTCGCAGATTTCACTTTAAAGATCCTGCTGGAAATGAACTTGCGGTTTGGTCGGACAAATGATTACTTGAAGATATTTCGATCAGCTAACAACTATTGCCTCTTGCCTATTGCCTATTGCCTACTGCCTATTGCCTATTGCCTATTGCCTAAAAAACAACTCCTAAAGTTCCAACGCTTTTTTGGCATCACCATCCATAAGCAAGGCAACGGGGTCTTCTAATGCTTCTTTTACTGCTACCAAAAAGCCCACACTTTCACGGCCATCAATAATGCGGTGATCATAAGAGAGGGCCACATACATCATGGGGTGAATTTCAACCTTACCGTCAACAGCTATGGGACGTTGCAAAATGTTGTGCATGCCCAAAATTGCCGATTGTGGTGGATTGATGATAGGGGTAGAAAGCATGGAACCAAACACCCCGCCGTTGGAAATAGTAAAGGTTCCGCCTGTCATTTCATCAACGGTGATTTGTCCATCACGTGCGCGTATGGCCAAACGCTTAATTTCAGTCTCTACATCTTTAAAACTCATGGCTTCGGCATTGCGAACGACAGGAACCATAAGTCCTTTAGGTCCTGACACGGCGACACTAATATCGCAGTAGTCATGTAGGATTTGTTCGTTGCCATCAATCATGGAGTTTACGTCTGGGAATTCTTTTAGGGCGCGTACTACGGCTTTGGTAAAAAAGCTCATAAACCCAAGTCCAACTTCGTGTTTTGCCTTAAAGGCTTCTTTGTGCTCGGCACGCAATGCAAAAATGGGCGACATATTGACCTCATTAAATGTGGTGAGCATGGCCGTTTCATTTTTAGCGGCTACCAGACGCTCTGCTACTTTTCGGCGTAGCATGGACATTTTCTTGCGCGAAGTTGGTCGGTCGCCTGCCGGTGTTCCCATTGAAGGAACAGCATTTATGGCGTCTTCTTTTGTAATACGACCGTCACGGCCCGTGCCTGTGATGGCAGCAGTGTCTATGCCTTTTTCAGCGATAATTTTTCGTGCTGCTGGTGAGGCTGTGCCGGTAGCATAGTTCGTTTGAGCAGGTGCAGGGGTTGCTGCAGCTTGAGAAACGGTTGCTTTGGCTGGAGCGGGTTTTGCGTCCTGTCCTGAAGGCTTTGCAGCAGCGGTGTCTATATGACACACTATGGCACCTACGGCAATGGCATCGCCTTCTTCTGCTTTAAGCGTAATGATCCCACTTTCTTCTGCGGGGAGCTCAAGGGTGGCCTTGTCCGAGTCTACTTCGGCAATGGTCTGGTCTTTTTCTACATAATCACCATCACTAACCAACCATTCGGCTATTTCTACTTCCGATATGGATTCTCCCGGAGAGGGCACTTTCATTTCTAAAATCATAACTCCTGTTTTGGCGCACTAGCGCATATTGTCTTTGGTTTTGTCAAATACATACTCAATAATTTCTTGATGGCGACGCTTGGATCGCGTTGAACTTCCAGCTGCTGGAGCTCCGTAAAAACGGCGAGATGCAACACGGAAATCACGTGCTTGTGGAAGGTGTAACAACAAATGCCCGTATGCACCCATATTCCTTGGCTCTTCCTGTGCCCACACTACTTCTGCATTGGCGTATTTTTTCACAACCGCTGCTATCTCATCTTGAGGCAAAGGAAATAATTGTTCTAGACGAACCAATGCCACGTCTTTGCGTTGCTTGGTTTCGCGAGCATCAAATAGGTCATAATAAAACTTACCCGTACACAACACCAGTGTCTTTACCTCTTTTGACTTAACAGTGTCGTCATCGATTAAGGGCATAAACTGACCTGTTGCCATGGCTTCTTTAGAAGAAACGGCCATGGGGTGTCGCAACAAACTTTTGGGTGTAAATACGACCAATGGTTTTCTATAAGTTGATTTAAGCTGTCGGCGCAGCAGATGGAATAGATTGGCCGGTGTGGTTACGTCAGCCACAAACATATTGTCTTTGGCACAAAGCTGTAAATAGCGTTCCATGCGGGCTGAAGAGTGCTCAGCGCCCTGGCCTTCATAGCCATGAGGAAGGAACAATACCAAACCGTTCTGCATTTTCCATTTGTCTTCGGCAGACGACAGGTACTGATCAATCATGATTTGTGCACCGTTACTAAAGTCACCAAACTGTGCCTCCCAAATGGTTAAGGCATTCGGACTGGCCATGGCAAAACCGTAGTCATAACCCATAACGCCGTATTCAGAAAGCGAGGAGTTAAAAATATTAAAGCGTCCCTGAGATTTGTCAAGATTATTTAAAAGCACCACTTCTTCTTCAGAATCTTCGACCTTCATCACCGCATGGCGGTGAGAGAACGTACCCCGCTCAACATCCTGCCCAGAAATACGCACATCGTGCCCTTCTGAAAGCAAGGATCCGTAAGCCAGCAACTCGCCCATAGCCCAATCCAATTGATTGCGCTCAAAATACATGGCCTTGCGGTCTTTTACCAAGCGCTCTGTTTTACGCAAGAATTTTTTATTTGAAGGAAGCTTCGTAAGCGTAGCTGCAATGGCATCTAATTTATTGAGTGCAATGGTGGTGTCAACAGGCTGCAGCATACCTTCTTGCTTAGCGCGCTGATATCCTGTCCATTCGTCTTGCATAAACGGAGTAATGACCGTATTGGGAGCTTGTCGCGCATCTTCCAGCTTTTTTTCAAGTGTTTGTTTGTAGTCGGCTTCCATTTGATCCAAAACGTCTTGGGTAATAACGCCTTTAGACATCAGTTTAGCAGCGTAGATATCTCGTGGGTTTTGCTGTTTTGCAATGGCTTTGTAAAGCTTGGGCTGCGTAAATCGCGGTTCATCGCCCTCGTTATGGCCGTATTTTCTATAGCCGAGCAAGTCAATAAATACATCACGTGAAAAGCGGTTGCGGTAGGCCAAGGCAAAATGCATGGCGTGTACCACTGCCTCTACGTCATCGGCATTTATGTGCAGCACGGGGGAAAGGGTAACCTTGGCAACATCTGTACAATAGGTACTTGAACGCCCGTCTAGGTAGTTGGTGGTAAAGCCAATTTGATTGTTGACCACAATATGTATGGTACCGCCTGTTTTATAGCCGTCGAGTTGTGCCATTTGCACCACTTCATAGACCACTCCCTGACCGGCAATAGCAGCATCGCCATGAATAAGGATGGGCATTACTTTTCGGGAATCGCCTTTGTAGTTTTTATCTTGTTTTGCACGTGCTATACCTTCCACAACAGCGTTTACCGCTTCGAGATGAGAAGGGTTGGGTGCTATGTTCATGTTTATTTGATAGCCAGCATCTGTGAGGCGTTTTGAGGTCCATCCCAAGTGATACTTAACGTCGCCGTCAAATACCTCCTCTTCATAGTCTTTCCCATCAAACTCACTGAAAATATCTTGCGCAGGCTTGCCAAAAATATTGGTCAGCGTATTGAGGCGGCCTCGGTGTGCCATCCCAACAACAAACTCCTCTACCCCGTCTTTGGCGGCGCCTTCAATCAAGGCGTCTAAGGCAGGAATCAAGGATTCGCCTCCTTCTAAGGAAAAGCGTTTTTGACCTACATATTTGGTGTGTAGGAAGCTCTCAAAAGCAACGGCCTCATTTAGTTTTTTGAGAATGTGTTTTTTCTCATTGTCATCAAACGATGGGTGGTTGCCGTTCTTGTTGATCCATTTTTGAATCCAATTTACACGTTGTGGATGACGGATAAACATATACTCCAGTCCTATGGATTCGCAGTAGATACGCTCCAAGTGCACAATGATATCAGCCAGTTTTGCCGGGCCAACACCTACGATTTCACCCGCCGAAAATACGGTGTCGAGGTCTTCGTGGGTCAATCCAAAATTTTCAATGGCAAGGGTGGGCTTGTATTTTCTACGCTCTCGTACGGGATTGGTGCGTGTAAAGAGGTGTCCGCTTCCGCGGTAACCGTCAATGAGTTTTACGACGCGAAATTCTTTGAGAACGCTTTCGGGAATGGCGTCGCTGGTATGCTGTTCGCCATTTTCTATACCAAAGTCAAACCCTTGAAAAAAAGCACGCCAGCTGGGCTCTACGCTATCAGGGTTTATGAGGTATTGGTCGTAAAGCTGCGCAAAATGAGCCGTGTGGGCTGCATTGAGAAACGAATACTTGTCCATCTAGGTGTGGTTGTACTAAACAAATGTACTGCATTTGCGTTTATTAACGCACGATTTTGTTGAAAAAAACCAGCTCTTTGTATAGTAAAAAAATGTAGCTTTGAATGTGTTTGCTTTAGTCGATTGTAACAACTTCTACGCCTCTTGTGAGCGCATTTTTCAACCCACATTAAACGACAAGCCCATTGCTATTTTGTCTAACAATGACGGTTGTGTGATTGCGCGCAGTAACGAGGCCAAAGCCCTTGGACTACCCATGGGGGCGCCCGCACACAAGTTTTCGTCTTTTTTTAGACAACACAATGTCCGTGTTTTTTCGTCCAACTATCCGCTCTATGGCGATATGAGCCAGCGCGTGATGGAAGTCTTGCGTCAATTTACACCCGAGGTAGAAGTATACAGCATTGACGAGGCATTTTTGCATTTTGATGGCTTTGCGCACTACGATATGGAAGCCTATGCGCAACAAATGCGCAAGCGCGTGCACAAATGGACCGGCATGCCCGTTAGCATTGGACTTGGTCCAAGCAAGGGTCTTGCCAAAGTAGCCAACCGTGTGGCCAAAAAATTTGCCGATAGAACCAAAGGGGTCTATGTTATTGACTCGGAAGAAAAGCGCATCAAGGCACTGAAGTGGCTGCCCATTGCAGACGTTTGGGGCATTGGCCGTCAACACGCACGCCGATTGGCACTCAACGAGGTGAAAACCGCCTATGACTTTACCCAACTCAGCGACGATTGGGTGCGCAAACAGATGAGTGTCGTGGGGCTACGCCTTAAAAAAGACTTGGAAGGAACCGCTACCATTCCCATGGAAATGATTGCCTCACCCAAAAAAGCCATTGCCACCACCCGCAGTTTTGAGTCGCTTATTACCTCCTATGAGGAAGTGCGCGAGCGCATATCGACCTATGCCACGCTTTGCGCTGAAAAACTACGTAAGCAAGGAAGCAGCTGTCATGCGGTTTATGTGTTTGTTCGCAGCAATCCGTTTATGCCCAACTTGCCGCAATACCGCAACGGCATGTTGGTTACCATGCCCTTTGCCTCCCAGTCGAGTTTGACCATTAGCAAGTATGCACTAAAGGGATTGGAACATATTTTCAAAGACGGGATTCAGTATAAAAAAGCAGGAGTAATGGTTACGGGAATTGTGCCCAAAAACGCACAGCAACTCACGCTGTTTGATGGCGAAGACAGCCGCCACGATGCACTGATGCAACGCATTGACCAATTGCACCGCAAATATGGCCCGCATAAAATCAAACTCGCCAACCAAGACCTGAGCAGAACTTTTAAAATGAAACAAGCCCACTTATCGCCCCGTTACACCACAGACATTCACGATATTATTACGGTAAGATGAAAAAAGCAACAACCCTCCATTTTTACAGCCCCGATACCAGCAACGAAGCCGACGTTTGGCTTGCAGGCGAAGGCATTTCGGCAGGCTTTCCCTCGCCAGCAGATGACTTTAAAGAAGTGCGTATCAGCCTCGACAGGGCCGTGGTTAAAAACAAAGCCGCTACGTTCTATGCGCGCGTGGCAGGACAATCCATGGTGGGTGCCGGACTGGACGATGGCGATTTACTGGTCATAGACCGGAGCTTGGAGCCTCAAGACGGTAAAATTGCCGTGTGCTTTGTAGATGGGGAGTTTACCGTAAAGCGCCTCAAGGTAGCCGAAGACTGCGTATGGCTGATGCCCGAAAACGAACAATACAAGCCCTTGCAAGTAACCGAAGACAATGAGCTTATCATTTGGGGCATTGTGACCCATGTGCTCAAGGCGGTGTAGTGTACTTGGCTATCTTTGCAGCAATTAAAACCCTATTAAAAGTACTCCGAATTGAAAAAAATAAAGAAACGAATAGGCCGTATGTTATTATACGTTGGTGCATTGCTAGTGGCGCTGGTTATTGCCGTTCAGCTGTTTGTTGCGTATTACCCCTCTTTTGGGGGCGATGTGACCAAGCAACGACAAGAGCTGTATGCAAATTCAGCGCAGTTCGAAGCGGGTACTTTTCAAAATCAAGAAAGCGACAACGCCAAAGACGTTAGCCTGAATAAAGTCCTGAAAATATTCCGAAAATTCTTTTTTGAGCAGGTCGAAAATGGAGTCCCTGAAAACAACATAGCAGTTAAAAATATAAATACAGCCGACATTACCGCTTTTAACGAGGGAACGAGATTGTACTGGTTTGGGCATTCCACCTTTTTGATGCAAATCGACAGTACTACGATTCTTATAGACCCCATGCTTAGTGAACTTCCCAGTACCAACACCACCGAGCTGAAGATTACCAAGCGCTATGCCGAAAATAAATTGAGTGTTGCGCAACTCAGCCAGCTAAAGGCGGCTTCTTAATACAAAGGGCACGGAGCTTTTTCGATAAACTCAAAAACAGCCGAAGTGCCTTTTTTCCGTTTTTTGTTAACTTAGCATTGAACAAACTCCCTAAGTCTGTTGGCATGAACGTATAGCCTATTTCGCTTTTTTTTCAGTTTTACATATTTGGGGTTTTGGATATACGCAATGCGTAATTTATATAGTTGTGTAATTTGATACGCTATAATTAAAGAATGAAACTATCTAAAGCTAAATATTTAAAAGCAAGAGATTTTATACTGACAAATGCAAGAATAATAGAAAGGCGTTTGTTTAATTTTTACTTTGAAAATGGAGACAATGAAGGGGTTTTTCACGCAGTTTATGCTTATCGTAACTCGGATGGTGGCTTTGGACATGGAATGGAGCCAGATACGGCTTCCCCAGAAAGTCAACCTCTTTTTAGCATTATGGCACTTGAAACGCTTGATGAAGTTGGATATCTGACCAAAGAAATCATTCTAAATGATTTTATGCCATATTTTGAAAGTGTCACGACTATGAAAGGTGGCATTCCTTGGATGTTCAGACCTAAAAGTAATTATCCCTGTGAAGATCATTTCAAAACAGTTAAAGAATGGGCTGCATTAAGTACCACTGCACCACTCTTGGGAATTCTTGAGAAGTACAAAATTACTATTCCTTGGATGCAAAAAGCTGAAGAATTTGTTTGGAGTGAATTTGAGCGAATAAAGGATAAACATGCTTTCTGCTATTTATGTGTACCAAGGTGGTTAACTTTTTTAGAGAATACAAAAAACCAAGATAAAGCTGAGAAAACAATAAACGACCTTAAAAATTGGATATTGAATAACGGAATAATTTGTGAAGACAAAACCGATGAAGGTTGGGGACTTTATGGAAAACCGCACAGTTTAAATTATGCTACATCTTCTGAAAGCATTCTATATTCGATATTTACCAAAGGAACTCTAGAATCGGACCTTGAGACTTTAATTAGTAAACAAAAAGAAGATGGACGATGGGATACCTGGTATGGGATCTGTGAAGGGTCAAAATTAGAATGGGCAGGAATCCAAACCTTATGGACATTGAAAACCCTGATGAAATATAATAGAATAGAAAAATAAACTACACACAACAACACCTATACTCAATGCCCCTTGGGACACGGCACATAGCCAAACCGTTATGGACAACTACTAAGCCAAAAAAGCTCGCAATTGCGAGCTTTTGTACACCCCATTGCGCTATTTTCGAAACAATCGCTCGCGCTTTTACATAGCTTAAAAGAAATTTTTTGAAAACAAAAAACCCACAACCTAGGTTGCGGGTTCGACTGTATAGGGGCTTTACCAGCAGACAAGTGGACTCATTTTAAGTTTAAGGTAAAGTGGAGTACGAAAGACGATGGATATACCGACGTGTATGTTAACAACAAATTAGTAAAAGCTTATCAAGGCCCAACTTTGCTAAAAGACTTTAATGGATATATGAAAATAGGAATGTATAATGGTTTGCAAAAATACCTTAAAACCGTTTATTATGACGATGTTAAAATTTTGAAAAAAGTAGTCCACTAAAATCTTGAAGCATAGATCGCTAAAATTTTAGACTCAAACTACTAAAGAAAACTGTTAAGTACTAGCACATATTTAGCAGTTTTTTTATGAATTTTAATCGTTAACAAAAAACTTTCACAAATCTATTTACTTGATTATTTTTAGGTCAGCCTCAATAACAACTAAAAGCACATATAAGTCAGCTGATTTATAGACGCTATCACTTTTATCTTATATATTTGAAAACCTTTTAGGAGATTTCTAACCCAACATGAATTATCACACATATTACTTTGAATCTATACTCAATGTAATATTCTAATTATTCATTTTTATTAAAACCTTAATTTAAATAGGCCGTCCACTGTTTTATAGAGCTAAAAAATTACTATTTAACACTTCTCATTGTCAATATATCATCAATAGTAAGAATACCTACTCAAAAGCAACAATAACTACATCTTCTTAATTAAAATCCACTATTATTTTTCTCATAATCAAATGCTTAGTATCAAATAAACCTCACTACTGCAACAATTATACTTGATTACAATGCTCTTCGGAATGTAATTTTGAAGACAAAGCAAAAACAGATTACTTAAAATTTTGACATTTAATTTCATAAAAACTAATTTTTTGGTCTGTTTTATAGAAAAATCAACAGTAAAACCTATTCAGCAATGAATTCAAAAAAATTAAAAGCTATGCGTAAAATTATCACTCTTTCAGTATTAGTTAAATTCTTAATAACTTCAGGTTTTGTGTTTTCTCAGTCAATGTTTACCTGGGAAAACGGGCAATTAAATTCTGGAAATAATGTTACATCCAGTTTTGTTTCTTACTCTATCAACGGCTCCAGTATCGTGAGCCAAACTCCTAACAATTTGCATTACCACGAAGTAGACTCCGTATCTTGGACAAGACAAGGAAATTACGTGCTTAAAACATACCTTGACGGTTCAAATAGAGGAACAGGTTTGGATTTTGGCAATAGATCTGAAATAGCACTTAACTCTAGTAATGAGTTGTTTACCGACGGTGACGAACATTTTTTTGAAATAAGTTTTAGACCAGATAATACTTGGGATGCAAAATCGGAATACGGTATTGTGATTACACAGTGGAAAATGAATGCTGGAGGCCCTCACGCAGTAATTAAATTGAGTAATGAAGGAGATTATAGAGTTTATTTGATATCCGAAGATGGAAATGGAGGTCATTACTTTCCAGAAACCACCCTTGGATACGCTTCTCCTAATGCCTGGACAGATCTTAAAGTATATTTTAAAAAATCAATGGGGTCTGATGGCATCATCAAAGTGTATGTAAACGGACAACTTACTTTTGAGCATTACGGACAGAATATTATTAGAGATAATGACGGCTATGTAAAATTTGGTATGTACAACGGCATTAGTGATGAAAGGGTTTTGTATTTTGATCAAGCCAAATCCACTAAATCCATAAATGTTAGTTTTAACGATTGGGCAACTAATCAAATGAGTCACTTATTACCAAATGCCACTCCTAACTCTATGGTTGTAACACCACTAGACAATTCAGACGACCATTTAGTTAATGTGCCTATTTCTCTAACGGCAAAAGCATCAGATGCCGATGGTACCGTAAATAATGTAACTTTTGTGGTTAATGAGTTAAGCACATCTAAAAAAACTTTCATCCAGGCAACGCTACAAGGTGATTTGTATACTGCTTCTTGGACACCTGTAGCCTTAGGTGACTATGTGATAAGAGCAAAAGTAGTAGATAATGAAGGTGCTTTTAGAAATGCTTCTCATACCATAAGCGTAACACCTCCTAATGTTGCACCAAGCGTTTCACTAATAAATCCATTACAAAATTCTGTAAACAGGCTAAACCAACCTATTTCTTTATCTGCTAATGCCTCAGACTCTGACGGTGTAATAGACAACGTAACTTTTGTAGTTATCGATTTAAGCACAAATGCAAAAACATTTATTTTAGGTGCTCAACAAGGAAATACATATACAGCTACTTGGACACCAACTATCAATGGTAATTATGTTATAAGAGCAAAAGCGACTGACAATGATGGCGCATATACTAATGCTGCTCACAGCATCGTTGTAAATGATGTAAATAACCCACCAACGGCAACACTAATCAACCCAGTTGAGAATTCTAACCATGACATAAATACTCCAATAACATTAATATCTGAAGTTACCGATGACGTATTATTAAATGAAGTTTTATTTGTGGTTATTGATTTAAGCACAATGTTAAAAACATTTATATTAGCTACTCAAACAGCAGGTACCGATACCTATACAACAAGTTGGACACCAACCACTACAGGAGTCTATAGAATTAGAGTATAAGCAACTGACAACGAGGGTGCTTTTACAGAAAATGCTCATAATATCAATATAGTAACTGGTAGTAGTTCAAAGTTTACACCTAGCAAAAACAATGAATCTATTACACAAAGTAGCGTTCAATCATCCTCTAAGCAAGTAAATATTTATGCCCTAACTGGACAATTGATGTTTTCAAAAACTGTTGCGGATATAAACAATATTGATTTATCTATATTACATACTGGTATTTATATTATCAATTATATAGAAAATGGCAAGTTTGTAACTAAAAAAGTTTTTAAAAAATAAAAAGAAGTATTAAGCAGAACTTAATGGAGAATCTTAAATTGAATTTCCTATCCTAGTTAGGCACAAACAATATAACTACCAAAATCAGATTCCGTAATTTCTTAATTCATATTGAGTTTTTAGTATCAAATGAACCTTGAAAACGAAACAATTTTGCATAAAAAAAGAGTGTAAAAAAACATAGATTTGGAATTCAACTAATAACTAATTTTGTTCTATGAATAGCTTTATATTATACTGTGCTTATTGAAAAAAATAATGTAAACAAACAACATTTAAAAGAAATGAAAAAAGTATTATTATTAGCTACAGTTTTTTTGTCAATCTGTGCGTTTTCGCAGAAAAAAGAGGGTTTTGACGTGGCAAAACTAGACAAGAACATGAGCGTCAAAGGAGTTGATGAATCAAAATACACATGGTATGATGCCAAAAGTGTTCCATTTGACATCAATGGGTTGAAGTGGTTCAACCAAGAGAAAAAGTACAGAAGATTACCATCACAAGAAAATACTGAGCATAAAATTCCTTTAAAAGTAGAGCGATTGGCAAACTGCACAGCAGGAGGTCAAGTCCGTTTCAAAACAAACAGTAGACATATTGCTTTAAGGGTCAAAATCCCTCCTATCAAAGTGAGATACCACCAAACACCATTGGGTCAAAGAGGCTTTGATTGTTACGTGGGAAAAGCTCCTAATTTAGAATATTATGGTTCCGTAAAGTTTAGTATAGAACAACTCGAATACGCCTCAAAATTTATGATAAACACAAATGGTATGGTAGATGTGGTATTTAACATGCCGTTATACGGAGGTGTAGAATCTATTGAAATTGGATTGGATAAAAACGCCCAAGTTTTGCCTCCTACACCATTAACAGATGATGGAAACTGCATTGTTGTTTACGGTACCTCAATCACCCAAGGTGGTGGTGCTAACAGACCTGGGATGCTATATACAAACATTTTAAGCAGAATGTTGAACAGGGAGGTAGTAAATTTAGGGTTTTCTGGATCTGGAAAAGGGGAACCAGAAATAGCAAGGTTAATTACCAATATAGATAAAAAAGATTTAATTATATTAGATTTTGAAGCTAATACCCATGAAAAGCTACGTACTGTTTTAAGACCATTTATTGAAGAAATTCGTAAGAAAGAAAAAAACACCCCAATCTTAATCTTGTCAAGAATTGCTCTTTTAAGAGACAGAAACAAAAAGAATTTAGACAAACGCATATCTTTGATGAATTTTCA
>Ga0209653_1001700_pt1 | contig 17337 bp, 16 predicted proteins | sample SaaInl6LU_22_DNA_FD_184644 | JGI IMG/M metagenome (GOLD analysis project Ga0209653, IMG submission 184644) | Marine microbial communities from expanding oxygen minimum zones in the Saanich Inlet - ESP_116LU_22_DNA (SPAdes) (version 2) | ecosystem: Environmental > Aquatic > Marine > Intertidal...
ATTTACCGCCATCGTCACTAGTGCCTTTGTCATCAGAATATAATCGAGCCATTCTGTCCCATTCAGAACCTTTTTTAAGTGAGTCATAAACCATTTGCGCACGCTGCATAGCTTCTTCACTACCTCTCTGCTTTGTAAAAAATATATGTGAAGTTTTTACTTTTCCTTGATTGGGCCTTCTCTTATTGACAAAGATCAAATGATAACCGAATTGAGACCTTACGACTTCTGACACTTCATTTTCTGGCGTTAGGTAAGCCATTTCTTCAAAAGGACCTACCATTTGAAGTGCAGTAAACCATCCTAAATTACCTCCATTTTGAGCACTGCCATCTTGCGAATATTTTTGAGCAAGAGATTCAAATTCAACTGACGAATTAATTGTGGTTCTTAAACTATCTAAGAACCTATAAGCTTTTAGAGAATCTGAAGGCTCAGCGTTGGGTGAGATTTTAATGAGAATATGTGATGCATTGATATCCTCTTGCATCCTTTTATAGATGTCTATTAATAAATCATTTTGAGTTTCTGAACTTTGTAGGTAGGGTTTTTTGATTTGAGATATGTACCCTGAAAGTTCCTTTTTAAAAGCTTCAGACTGATCGAATCCTTCTGCCCTGGCTGCCCTTACTTTCAATTTGGAATTGATGAACTGTTCGAGATATTTTTCAAGTGAATCTAGAACTATAGGCTCATCTTTATTCCGATTCTTATTGAAAGCATACAAAAACTCCTCTTTAGAAGTTTCTTGTCCATTTATTGTAACAATGACCTGTGCCTTTAAAATAGATGTCTGAAAGAACAAAAAATAGGGTATGAAGAACCCTAATAATAACAGCTTTTTCATCCTTAGATATGATCGATCTTTTTAAATAATCTAAGTGTATTTCCTTCTTTCGTTGATTTGATCTGGATTTCATCCATGATCTTTCTGACCAGCATGATACCTATTCCACCTTTGTTCTTTTTCTTGATCAAGTCTTCGATCTTGGGCTCATTATAATTTATAATGTCGAATCCATCTCCTTTATCTACAATGTCAAACCAAACCCCTTTTTGGTCAAATGAGATGTCTAAGCGAACGCTTTCCAAAGGGTTTGATTGAAGTCCATGAATGATGACATTGGCACATACCTCATCTACAGCCAAGACCATCATATTGATCTCGATCTCTGAGATCTCATGCTCGTTCAATACTTCCGTGACGAACTTCCGCATGAGACGGAGTTTGTTTTTGCTACTCGGTATGTTAAAACTATACGCCATTGAGTAATGCTGTTGCTTCTTCTTTAGTCTTTTTAATTGTTAACAGTTGATCTAGTCCTAGGATGCCAAAGACCTTCATCACTTTTTCTGATAGTCCGAATAATATAAAGTTGACTGAGTTGGTCGAGATTTCTTCAATGTATGACATGAATACACCAAGTCCTGCAGAAGAGATATAGTTGAGATTAGTACAATCGATCAATATGTTCTGGTGGCTTTCATCAAAAGCTTCCCGTATAATATTGTCAAGGTTTATGGCTGAACTTGCATCTGCCTCTCCTTCTACGTGTATTAACAGGTAATTGTTTTCTTGCTCTTTTTTAATGTCGATCATCTTCTTTTATCTAACGTATTTCACTTAAACTTGATCACTACCATGGTATAATCATCATCTAAATCTCTGCTTCCGCAAAACTCATAAAGCTTGCTTATAAATATCTTTTGAATCATTACAGGATCATAATGAGAGTTCTTTTCTAAAAGGGTTTTTAATCTATCAAAACCGAATTCATCTCCTGCTTCATTGCTTGCTTCAGAGATACCATCTGTGTAAAGCACGAGTATGTCATCCTTATCAAACTTTAAAGTGTTTACCTGAATAAAATTCTTAAAAGAGTCATTTCTTAAGATACCTAAACCCAGTCCTTTATTTTGAAAATACTCTGCTTCGTTCTTGCTTTTATTGAAGTATAAAGTTGGGCAATGACCTGCCCTAGCAAACTCCATGGTTTTAGAGGTAGTGTCTAAAATGAAGAAAGTAAGTGTAATGAATGAGGTTCGCTCTAAGCATTCGCTTAAGGCTCTATTAGCTCTTACTAAAAATTCATCGGCAGGTAGATCTAATTGAGCCAGTGATTGAAAAATACCCTTCATCTGAGACATGTGAAAAGCCGCAGAGGTGCCTTTTCCAGAAACATCGCCAATGACCAGCGCAAATTTGTCATCCTTCAATTGAAAAGTGTCGTAATAATCACCTCCTACTTCAGCTGCTGCAATTGTAAAGGCATGAATATTGAATTTATCATTGCTATGAAGTTTTTCTGGAAGTAATGCTCTTTGAACCCTTTTAGCAATGTCTAGTTCCTCTTTGTATCTCTCGTTAGAAATGGCTTCGCTCATTAGCTTAACATTCTCAACAGAAATACTTGCCTGACTGGCAAAAGTGTTGATGATGTTGATCATCTCTTTATTGAAACCCTCTGCTACTTCATTTAACAAATACATAAATCCCACCACACTATTCTGAACAGAAATGGGTACTACAAAAACTGATTTGAAATTAGATTTCTTGAGTGTCACAAGAATTCTGTCTGTATTTGAATCAGAACTGCTCAGAGGATTTTTGATGACTGTTCTATTCTTACTTTTGAAAAGCTCTTCCTTGATCTGATTGATGCTATCTCTACCAATGTTCTTATTGATATAATGAGTTGAATCATATCCTTCGCGATTAACTTCAATCCATCCGGCATCAGCATAAACGGCATTCATAGAGCTATTCAATAGAATTTCGAAGATCTGGTCTTCACTTTCACCACTTTGGATAGATTGGCTCAATCGCTGAAAGTTGATGGCCTCTTCCATTTTTCTTTCGAACACAGAAGAAGTTGGAAGGTTAAACAGGATCACCAGAAGTGAGAAAACACTGTAGAAGAGTATGAATGTAAATAGGACTATAAAGAATAGACTGTCTATAGAATTTAAAAATGCTACAGATTCTGCAGGTGGAACATAAAGCTCAGCAAAGAAATAGAAAATGTAGATCGTGATCAGAATGATCAATAAAATGGCTTTCCACTTTTGTTTAAAATTCAAATAAGCAACCCATTTCAAATTTCCTGAAAGAATGATAGCCATAATGGCTGAGGCTCCATAGAGTATGTTAAAGATCAGGCTTGAGTCTATTTCATAGCCGGTTAGGTTAAAGAAGATTGATGCGATTACAAACCATTCAAAAGCGTTCCAAGAAATAACAAGGCGCTTAGATTTTTGATATAAGATCAACTTCTTCCAGACAATAAAAGTTGAGATCAGAAAAGCTGCTATGATCCCTTTCGTGATGTCATCCGAGACTATCTTGAGGAATTCATTTTCGGCTAAAGCAGTTCCTGAAATTGAAGAATAGAATAGCTTAAAGACCAGAGAAATTACTGTAGCTATTAAACCAGTGGCAAAGACTCGCCAAAGGAGGTCTATAAAGCTTCCGCTTTCTTCCTCTTTTATCCTCAGGCGATAGAAAATGAAAACAAAAACATAGAAAAAATTGAGTAGTAGAAGTGAAGCCTCATTACTAATTTCTAGGTCAACACCACTCTTAAATGCCAATAGCTGAAGAACATCTAGCAAAGAGACGATCAGCCAAAGTATAATGGCTAAGATCAGACTCAGTCTTTTGTAGAACTTCGGAGTAAGTTTAAAACTTTTTGACATTGACGACCGAAGTTACAAATAATAGCATTTGCTTGGGCAATAAGGCCTTATTTGAGAAGGCCTAATCCTAATTCCTTTAGTTGGTCTTCACTAACAACGGAAGGAGAATCTATCATGACATCTCTGCCTGAGGTATTCTTTGGGAAGGCAATATAGTCTCGGATGGTTTCTGAACCACCGAACATAGCGCAAAGTCTATCGAAACCAAAGGCAATACCACCGTGTGGAGGAGCCCCATATTCAAAAGCATCCATTAAGAATCCGAATTGAGCTTTAGCTTCTTCTTCAGTAAATCCAAGGTGTTTGAACATCAATTGCTGAGTCGCACGGTCGTGAATTCTAATGGAACCACCACCGATCTCGACTCCGTTGATGACAAGGTCATAAGCATTGGCTCTAACGCTACCCGGATCTGAGTCTAATAGCTGTAGATCTTCTTTTAGTGGTGATGTGAAAGGGTGATGCATAGCATGGAAACGCTCTGTCTCTTCATCCCACTCCAATAATGGAAAGTTAACTACCCATAGTGGTTTGTAAGCTTCAGAATTTCTTAGGCCTAATTCATTTCCCATATGCAAACGAAGTTCATTCATTTGCTTTCTTGTGCTTGAAGTATTTCCGGAGAGTACTAGGATCAGGTCACCTGCTTCAGCATCCGCTTTATTCGCCCAAGCTGCTAAATCGTCTTGAGAGTAGAACTTATCTACGGAAGATTTGAAAGAACCATCGGTATTGCACTTCACGTACACAAGACCTTTTGCTCCAATCTGAGGTCTTTTTACAAAGTCAGTTAAAGAATCTAATTGTTTTCTAGTGTATTCGGCACAACCTTTAGCACAGATTCCTACAACCAGTTCTGATTGATCGAAAACGTTAAATCCTTTTCCTTGAGATACATCATTTAGTTCAATAAACTCCATTCCGAAACGGACATCTGGCTTGTCGCTACCATACTTACTCATGGCATCCGCGTAACTCATTTTCGGAAAGTCTTCCAATTCAACTCCTTTGATAGATTTGAAAAGATGCTTGGTCATCCCTTCGAAAGTATCTAAAACATCATCTCTATCTACAAAAGACATTTCACAGTCTATCTGAGTAAATTCGGGCTGGCGATCGGCTCTAAGGTCTTCATCTCTAAAGCACTTCACAATTTGGAAATACCTATCAAAACCAGATACCATCAATAATTGCTTGAAAGTTTGTGGTGATTGCGGTAAGGCATAGAATTCACCTTCATTGATTCTTGAAGGAACTACAAAGTCTCTAGCACCTTCGGGGGTTGATTTAATGAGAACGGGTGTTTCAACTTCCACAAATTGTTGCTCTGCCAGATAGTTTCTAACAGCAATTGCTAGCTGACTTCTCAGCTCAAGTTTTTTTCTAACCGTGCTTCTTCTTAAGTCGAGGTAGCGGTATTTCATTCTTAGTTCTTCACCTCCGTCAGTATCATCTTCAATCACAAAAGGAGGAGTCTTTGAAGCGTTTAAAACTTTTAAGCTTTGGACTTCTATTTCTATAGCTCCCGTAGCTATTTTATCGTTTTTAGAGTAACGCTCAACTACTTTGCCTTGAGTTTGGATCACGAATTCTCTTCCTAATTTCCTCGCGATTTCTAAGGACTGAGCGTTCGTTTTTCCTTCTTCAAAAGTTAATTGGGTGATTCCATAACGATCTCTTAAGTCAACCCATAATAGGCCACCTTTATCTCTAATCTTTTGAACCCAACCAGATAAGGTCACCTCTTGTCCAACATGTGCTTCTCTTAATTCTCCGCAGTTGTGTGATCTTAGCATATTCTTCTCTTAAAAATGAGTGGCAAATTTAGTAATAGTTTTAGCAAATGAGTTTAATATTGAATTGAAAACAGAGATATGGGATTAAGTATTCATTCCGATGAGCATTTTATGAAGCAGGCTCTGAAACAGGCAGAAATAGCCTTTGATAAAGGGGAGGTACCAGTAGGTGCTGTTGTAGTTGCTGAGAACAGAATCATTGCCAAAGCGTATAATATGACAGAGCAGCTGACGGATGTAACAGCTCATGCAGAAATGCTCGCGATAACCGCAGCATTCGACAGCCTAGGGGGTAAGTATCTCAATGAATGTACCTTGTATGTTACTTTGGAGCCATGTGTTATGTGCGCAGGAGCTCTATATTGGGGCCAACTAGGAAAACTGGTTTATGGAGCTAATGATGAAAAGCGTGGTTATAGCCTTCATCCTAAAAAAATACTCCATCCACGAACAGAAGTTAGTTCAGATTTGTTGAAACTAGAGAGCGAGCAATTGTTAAAGCAATTTTTCGCTCGATTGAGATAAATGTTACATTTTTTAAAAACGTAAAATCAAATAATATGGCATTCGAATTACCGAAATTACCTTATGCATACGATGCACTAGAACCACACATTGATGCAAGAACTATGGAAATTCACCATGGTAAGCATCATGCTGGATATACAACCAAATTGAATGGTGCGGTTGAAGGCACTGATATGGAAGGCAAAAGCATTGAAGATCTGTTAGAAAATAATAGTGATAACGGTGCAGTAAGAAATAATGGTGGTGGATTCTACAACCACAATTTATTCTGGTCTGTTATGTCTCCTGACGGTGGAGGCGAACCGATAGGAGATTTAGCCGATGCAATCAAAGAGGCTTATGGATCTTTCGAAGGTTTTAAGGATGCGTTTTCGCAAGCTGCTGCAACTAGATTTGGTTCTGGTTGGGCTTGGTTATGTGTGCACCCGGGTGGTAGAGTAGAAGTTTGCTCTTCTCCAAACCAAGACAATCCAATAATGCCAAACGTGGGCTGCGGAGGTCATCCAATTCTAGGTCTTGATGTTTGGGAACACGCTTATTACTTGAACTATCAAAATAGAAGACCTGATTACATTTCGGCTTTCTTTAATGTGATTAATTGGGATGAAGTCAATAAGAGATATAATGAAGGCAAGTAATTGCCCTTTAAGTCTATAAATAAAAAGCCAAGGTGATTATTCACCTTGGCTTTTTTATGGTTAGTACTTTAATTTTCTTAATTATTGGGGGATGCTTCCTTTACCATTTGAGCAATTTGTTCTGGTGTAGTGCTTTTAGACATGCTTTCTGCATGCTGAGTTATATCTAAACCATATTCTTCAGCGATATCAGTAACCCTCATTGGGATGATAGCATTTGTTATTTTAAAGAAAAGGTAAGAAAGTCCAAATGTGAATCCGCCTACCAAGAATACTGCAGCAATATGTCTTAGGAAGGTTGTTGTGTCCCCATAGATCAAACCAACCTCTTGAGCAAAAACACCTGTCAGCACCATTCCAACGATACCACCAACACCATGACATGGGAATACATCTAATGTGTCATCAATGCCCGTTTTGTTCTTATAATAAACAACAATATTTGATACAATAGCAGCGGTAACTCCGATGAATACACTTTGGCCAATTGTGACAAAACCTGCAGCTGGGGTAATTGCAACAAGACCTACCACAGCTCCGATGGAAGCACCCATGCCCGAAACTTTTCTGCCCATTACGGCATCATACAATACCCAGGCTAGCATAGCAGCAGCTGATGCCACAGTAGTTGTGGCAAATGCCAAGGCAGCTGAACCGTTTGATCCTAGTGCCGAGCCTGCGTTAAACCCGAACCAACCGAACCAAAGTAATCCGGTACCGAGTAATACAAAAGGTACATTGTAAGGCTTATGGGCTGAGCCGTGAGTTTTTCTTTTACCCAGAATAATTGCGGCTGCAATTGCCGCAAATCCTGCAGACATATGGACTACTGTGCCTCCTGCAAAGTCTAAGACTCCCCATTGTCTCAAGAAACCTTCAGGATGCCAAGTCATGTGAGCCAAAGGGCTATAAATGAAAACGCTAAATAGTATAATGAATAACATGAAACTTGAGAAACGAACTCTTTCTGCAAAGCTTCCGGTGATCAAAGCTGGAGTGATGATCGCAAATTTCATTTGAAATAAAGCGAATAACACGAATGGAATAGTAGGCGCTAGATCTGGCTGAGTTGCGGCACCTACACCCTTAAAAAACGCGAATGTTCTAGGGTCTCCTATAAATCCGCCAATAGAATCTCCAAAAGCAAGGCTAAATCCGAAGGTTACCCATACTAATGTAATCACACCCATGCAGATGAAACTCTGTAACATGGTTGAGATCACGTTTTTTCTATTGACCATTCCTCCATAGAAGAAGGAAAGACCAGGCGTCATAAGTAAAACCAAGCCCGTGGCTGCAAGCATCCATGCTGTATCAGCGCCATTAATATTTGGATCGTCCAAGCCACTGATAGTGCCTGTATCCAATAGAGAAAGAAGGGCCAAAGCAATTAAGACCACAAAGCCCGGAATCCATTTTTTTGTCATAAATCAGTTCGTATTAGGTTGAAAAATAAACCAGGAGCATAAATATTTTGTAAAGTAGTCTAATTTAGGTTTAGAAATTACCCTACTTTATTCAAAAAACTGGAAATCGATTGAAATTTTGTAAAAAACAAAACGCCATTCTGTAGAGGATAAACCTTAGAATGACGTTTTAGACAAATAGGGTAAAACCCAAATGCCTCGATTTGCTCATGTGCTTATATCGAAGGCTTTTAGGGACTAAGATTTCCAGCCAAGGGTTCAACCTTGCCCTGTGTGTGAGGCATCGGCTTTAAATAATTCGCCCTAGTAAAATTAAACTTAAGAAAACTGGAAATAATATTGAAGTAAAAAAGGAGGTCAGCTTAGTTCTTTTTCGCTAATAATTCTTTCAACTCATTAAGCTCATCTCTTAGTCTAGCAGCCTCCATAAAGTCTAGTTCCTTCGCTGCTTTTTCCATGGTTTTTTGAGTTTTTAGAATGGTCTTTTCAAGAGCTGTTTTACTCATGTAAGCGACCACTGGATCGGCAGCCATTGAAGATTCTTCTGGCTCAGCGTAGTAGTTCTTTTTATTTTTCTTAGAGTCAGCTACACTAGTTGAACTCATGATGGCCTCCTTAGATTTCTTAACTGACTTTGGAGTGATTCCATGCTCTTTATTATACTCGATCTGAATGTTTCTCCTTCTATTAGTTTCGTCAATGGCTTCTTGCATCGAACGAGTCACCTTATCGGCATACATGATTACTCTGCCATTTTCATTTCTGGCAGCCCTACCTATGGTCTGAATGAGTGAACGTTGGTTTCGCAAGAATCCTTCTTTATCGGCATCCAAGATGGTGACAAGAGATACTTCAGGCAGGTCCAGACCTTCTCTCAAAAGGTTAACACCCACGAGTACATCGAAAATGCCCAATCTCAATTCCCTAAGAATTTCCACTCTATCTAATGGATTTACTTCTGAGTGGATATAACGGACCTTCACATTTGCTCTTTCGAGGTATTTTGTAAGTTCCTCCGCCATGCGTTTGGTGAGTGTAGTGACAAGCACTCGCTCTTCTTTCTTCACCCGAATGTCAATTTCTTCAAGTAGGTCATCGATCTGATTAGCGCTAGGCCTCACATCAATCATCGGATCTAATAGCCCCGTAGGCCTGATGATCTGCTCAACGACTTCACCTTCAGTTTTACTCAACTCATAGTCACCAGGTGTTGCAGAAACATAGATCACTTGGCTGGTCATGGCTTCGAATTCATCGAATTTTAAAGGCCTGTTGTCTAAAGCGGAAGGGAGTCTGAATCCATATTCTACTAAATTCTCCTTTCGTGATCGGTCTCCTCCCCACATGGCTCGAACTTGAGGTAGTGTGACATGACTTTCATCGATGACCAAAAGGTAGTCGTCAGGAAAATAATCTAATAAGCAGAAGGGTCTTTGGCCTCTTTGTCTTCCATCGAAATACCTTGAATAGTTTTCTACACCAGAACAATAACCTAGTTCTCTCATCATTTCAAGATCGAATTCTGTTCGTTCTTTAAGACGTTTGGCCTCCAAAAACTTTCTATCTTCTTCAAACTGAGAAACCCTTTCAACCAATTCATCTTGAATGTCATGGATGGCAGTATGAAGGGAATCTTTGCCAGTAACAAAGAGATTAGCAGGGAAGATTTTGATGATCTTTTCATCAGAGATCTTTTTCCCAGTTTCTGGGTCGATCATCTGAATAGCTTCTATTTCATCTCCCCAGAAATAAATTCGATAGGCAAAGTCACCGTAGGCAATATAGATGTCTACCGTATCTCCTTTGACCCGAAAAGTCCCTCTTTTAAATTCTGCCTCAGTTCGACTATAAAGAATATCAACAAAAGCAAAGAGAAGCTGGTTTCTAGAGACGATGTCGCCCACCTGTAGGTTGACTACGTTTTTACCAAACTCTTCTGGGTTTCCAATACCATATATACAGGAAACGGAAGCGATGACTATTACATCTCTTCTTCCCGTGAGCAATGCAGAAGTAGCGCTTAGTCTCAGTTTTTCGATCTCTTCATTAATCGATAGATCTTTTTCTATATAGAGGTTACTATTAGGGATGAATGCCTCAGGCTGGTAATAGTCGTAGTAAGAGATAAAGTATTCAACTGCATTGTTAGGAAAAAATGATTTGAACTCTCCATAAAGCTGAGCGGCTAAAGTTTTGTTATGACTGAGTACGAGAGTAGGTCGCTGAGTTTCTTGAATTACATTCGCAATAGAAAAGGTTTTCCCTGAACCTGTGGCTCCCAAAAGCACCTGATACGCCTCTCCAGCATCTACTCCTTTTTTTAGGTTTTCAATAGCCTTGGGTTGATCTCCAGTGGGTTGGTATTCAGAAGTGATTTGGAAGTCCATAATTCAAAACTAACATCTATTCTGAAGTTTGAGTTTACTATCTCTGCATTTTAATCATTCCAAATCTTCCAAGCGGCCTCTGCCTGACCGTAGAGCATTTCCAATCCATTTTTTACCCAACAGTGGGCATCGATTCCCTTTTGCATAAAGGCTGTCTTCATTGGGTTATAAACAAGATCATATAAGAAATGATCTGTTGTTAGTAATTGGTAAGGAAGATCTGGCAACGACTCGGTTTTAGGGGCCATTCCTAGAGGGGTGGTGTTGATTATAAGTTTGTGTGTGTTGAGGTGTTGAGGTATTGAAGTGTTGAGTGAATCATAGCTGATTTGATCCTCTATCGGATTTCGAGAGACTATGTTGTAATCAATATTGAGATCTTTTAAGACTACTTTTACAGCTTTCGAGGCACCACCTGTTCCAAGGATCAAGGCTTTTTCAGGCATCGGATTCGAACCAATAAATTTGATAAGGGATTCTTTAAAGCCTATGTAGTCTGTGTTGAAACCAATGAGTTTTTTACCCTGAATTTTAACGATGTTTACAGCGCCTATTTGTTCCGCTTTCGGATCAATCTCATCCAGAAATTTTAAGACTTGCTCTTTATAAGGAATGGTAACATTGAGTCCTTTCAGTCCTTTGACCGACTTAATCAAATTAGGCAGTTCATCTAGAGATTCGAGAGGATAGAGCTCATATTCACAGTCCGTGATATTTTCTTTCTCGAATTTTTCTGTGAAATACTTTTTAGAGAAAGAGTGACCCAATGGGTAGCCAATCAATCCAAAGCGTTTCATATCAATTTTTAGGGTTTAAGAATGCTGCTAATCGATCTATTGATAATACTAATAAGAAGCCACCTGCTGCAAAGCCTAATGCCTCAAGAAAATGTGGTTCTGCGCCAGTAATTTGAGCATAGTCATTGGGCAAGACATTCACCTCATAAAGCGGTTTTATATCTCCATGACGATCAACATAAGTTTCTACAGCTTGCTTCCATGGCCAGACCTTGTTGAGTGAACCGATCATAAATCCAGAAAGTACCCCAACTGTAATGTTATGGTATTTCTTGAAGAGCCAACTCACTACTCTAGCAAAACTTAGTAAGCCAACAATACATCCTAATCCGAAGATCAGAATATCAGCTACTTTAAAATCTTTGATGGCATTCAAGACATATTCATACTTACCAAATAGGAGTAGTATAAAAGCACCTGAGATACCTGGTAAGATCATAGCGCAAATGGCTACGGCACCTGCAATGAACAAGAACCATTTTCCCTCTGGTGTTTCAGCAGGAGAAGATGAGGTGATGAAATATGCAACTATAAATCCTGCTAGGATGGATAGGATCACAGTGAAATTCCAATTCTTTATCTCTCTTAAAATGATTAATGCCGAAATAACGATAAGTCCAAAGAAAAAGGACCAAACCTGTATTGGGTTTGCACTTAATAAGTGCGTGATAACCTTAGCTAGAGTGATAAGACTGGTTCCTATTCCTGCAAAAAGAACTAAAAGGAAGGTTGCATTTACATGCTCCCAAAGTGCCTTGATCTGAAACTTTCTTAAATACCCCAAGGCAATTATATCAACACTTTTGATACTATCTAGTAATTGCTCATAAATACCCGTGATGAATGCGATAGTTCCCCCAGAAACACCAGGAACCACATCGGCACTACCCATAGCTATGCCCTTTAGATAGAGGAGTAGGTAATCAATAAATTTCTGCATGACTATTTACCATTCAAGAAATGGTCGAAAGTATCTCCTCTCAAACCAAGTCTTAATGTCTCTAGAGGGATCACTTCTTCAGGAGCAATGTTTCCCAGGTTCACGTTAGATCCAATTAGCTTAATGAAGTAAACCTGTTGTGCTTTTTGTGGAGCCTCCCAGATGATCTTCTCAAAAGGAATCTTTGTTAGAATCTCTTGAACTAAGCCTGATCTGACTTCTCCGGAAGATCTAAATAAGCCAACGTTTCCACTTTCTCTTGCCTCACCGATAACTTTCCAAGCACCGGCATCAAGTTCTTTCTGCATCAATTCGATCCACTTGTATGGAGGAATGATCTTCTCAGCATCCTTAGAGCCCACCTCAGAAAGTACAGTAACCTGTTCGGCCAGTTTAGAAACGTATTCACATTTCTTGTCGTGGTCTAGCTCAATGGAGCCATCAGATACTTCTGCAAAAGGCATATCGTACTTATCGAGAACCTTTCTGTAATCGTCAAATTGATCTCTTACAATAAAAGCTTCGAATAAAGTGCCTCCGAAATAGAAAGGAATGCCTGCCTCTCTGTAAACGTTTAGTTTCTCGTCTAAATTGGGGGTAACATAGGAGGTAGCCCAACCTAATTTAACGATATCCACATATTCACCACTAACACTCAGGAAGTCTTCAGCTTGTCTAACGCTCAAGCCTTTGTCCATGGCCATAGTAAATCCTTTGTCGCGAGGTTTCTGTGTCCTTTCGGGCACATCAGTCAAAAAATAATGCATTTAGTCTTTGTCTCTGTATTGATCAATAATCTTGAACAACGCTTTTTGCGTTTCAAGTTTTGGAAAAAACTCGAAGAGGACTTCGTGTTTTTCAAAGTCCAAAATTAGAGCATTTTCTAGATAAGTAAAGGCCTCTCGGTAATGTCCTGCTGAGATTTGATAGACAACCATTCTATATTGTAACTCAGCATCGTCTGGAACTTCCTCTAAAGCCCTTTCCATCAGCTCGATAGCTTTTAGCATTTCACCTTGTTCATAGTGAATAAAAGACCAGTCTAACCACACCTCGGTATTGATAGGTTCTAGTATTACTGCCTCTTGATAAGCTTCTATCGCAGACACCACATTATCTATGTTGTATTCTGCAGTCGCAATAGCTACCCAATAATTCGCATTTTCAGGGTCTAGTTTCAAAGCCTTATTCAAAAAATGAATGGCTTCATAATATTTTTCTTGAGAAGATAGACAGCATCCTATACCATACCAAGCGTCTTCATAGAACTGATCGATCTTTGAAGATTTTCTATAGTATTTTATGCCGTATTCGTACTGCTCCATTTTTTCGTAGGCAGCACCTATACAGCAATATACTTCTGCCGAAGGCCCTTCATTGCTTAGTGTGTTTTTATAGGCTTCTAAGGCTTCAGCATACTTTTTGAGGTTCATATAGGAATTTCCTAAGTTGAACCAAGCAGAAGAGAAAGTATCATCAATGACTAAAGCAAAGTCATAGGCCTTAACTGCTTCATTAAATTTTTCAAGCTTGTTATAAACGATGCCTAAATTGTACCATGCATAAGCAGAATATGGGTCTCTGTCGATGAACTCTTTATAATAAGCTACGCTGTCTTCTAGCTTTCCGGTGACGTCTAAGCAATAGGCTAATTCATACAAAGCCGACTCATGATTGATATTCGTTTCGATGGCTTTTTTGTAATAGTCTACAGCCACGTCATATTTGCCATTGGTTTGATAGGTTAGGCCGATGTTATAGAAAACTTCAGATTTATCCTCGGCATCATCTACTGTAGAGAGCAAGATCTGAACAGCTTTTTCAAATTCTCCAAGAATGGAGAAGATATTGCCTTTAATAGTCTTTAATTCAATATCGTTAGGGTGAAGATTTTCGGCTTCTTCTATGACTTTTAGGGCTTCGTCATATTTCTCTTTACCTACTAGACATTGGGATTTAAGAACAATGACCTCAATGCCAAAAGGGTATTGTTCTAAGGCCATATTGCAGGCTTTTAGACCTTTACCAAACTGAAGGCGCTCGAGGTAATAGTTTATAATAGTTTCGTATTCTTCTATGTCGAAAAAATGAAAACCTTTGTTTTTGAGAAGTTCTTCAAACTTACTGATCAACCCTCGTTCCTCTTCTCTACTCGGATAATCTTCCTGCATTTATGTCAATCGGTTTTCTTAAAGTACGAATTACCGAACATTAAATCTATAATGAACATTCAATAATTTCTGATTTTCTGTATTTGGTAGAATAAGTTGATTCAAAGATCATGTCTTTTTTTCAACTCCTTAACAGTCCATTCAGCAGTTTCTTCCAAACTTTTGAATTCAAAATCTAAAGCTTTTTTCACCTTTTCATTATGAAAATGGAATTTAGACCTACTTATCATTGCTGTGTCTTTTGTGATCAAAGCCTCATTTCCAGTAACACGAGATCTAAGGTATTCCAGTGCAACAGCAACCTTGGTCATCCATGGTTTTACTGGGGTATTAGGAGGTTTCTTATCGAACGCATGAGCTAGGACATGAAAAAACTTCTTATAGCTGATGGAGTCTGAGCTCACTATAAATCTTTCACCTTCAATATCAGATTCAATGAGTTTAACTACGATTTCAGCAACATCACGAACATCTACATAATTGACATCACCTGAAGGGTGAAACTTGTTTTCGCCATGAGCCCAATTGAAGACAGAGGTACTTCCACTCTTTCCCCAAAGACCTGGACCTAAAACAACAGATGGATTAATGATCTTTACCCTTAAACCTTCTTGTTCTCCCCGCCAAACTTCGAGTTCTTGTAGGTGTTTAGATCTTGCGTAGATAGAGTCATACTTTGTGCCCTCCCATCTATCCTTCTCATTAAGTCCTTTTTGAGTTGGTTTTCTGCCGATTGCTGCTACCGAACTGATGTGCAGAAAATTCTCAATTCCTGATTTCAAACAAGAATTAACAAGGTCTGCAGTTCCTACGACATTCACTTCATACATTTTTTCTTCATAACGTCTATCGAACGAAACAATAGCAGCACCATGAATAACGGCATCAATTCCTTGCAGAGCGTCATCTAAAAAGGCGGTGTCTTTTAGGTCTCCAATAACCCATTCAATCTGGTCTTGAATATTATCAAGTAAGGTCATTTTACTTGAATTCCTTTTGACAGCTCTGATTTGATGATTTTGCTGAAGCAACTCTCTACAGATGAAGCTTCCTAATAAGCCGGTTGCTCCGGTAACAAATACTTTCATACTATAACTGATTATTCAACAGCTCTAGATCTAATAGTTTTTTCCAATACTTTGTTGTAGTAGCCTCTTTAAGGAGGTTAAATTGCATCATATTGTGACAATCGGTACCTATCATCCTAATTGCTTTCATATCAATAAACTTTTCAGCTAATTTCTGTACAGGCTTGGAATAGCAACCAGTAAATGAAATGGCATTTAATTGAAAAATGATTTCGCGGTCTAAAAGTTCCTCGATAAGCTGAGAATTATCTAAAAGATATAAATATCGCTCCGGATGAGCGTAAACCATCTTATAACCTTTCATTGCTAATTGAAAGCTTGCTTCCTTCAATTCAGGAGGGTTCATTGATAAACCCAGTTTCTATTAAAACATAATTGTCTCCAAAAGTCAGCAATTCTTGATTGGAATCAAGCCTCTCCATAAAATGCTCATCGAGAAAATATTCTGATGCAGCTTCTAACTCAATATTGATTTCTTTTTCTTTAATGGCGGCTCTCATTTTAATGAGGCCATTTGTAATGCTCTCAGGAGTATTGTCATAAGTCCCCCATGCGGTATGCGGAGAAGTAATTACTCTCCTGTAGCACAAGTTTTCCATCTCAAGCAAGATATCAATGCCTTCTTCAATTGAATGTATTCCATCATCTATGCCTGGAATTAAGTGAGAATGGACATCCGTTGTTATATAACCGATGTCTGGCTTTTGATGTTTCTTACCTTTTAGAAATGAGAATATGCTCAAAACGAAGGGTCTTGTTGATAAACGCTAAAGTTAGGTAATTCTTTATCCTTTTCTGAAACGATTGGATTCTCAATTCCCCAATCAATATTGAGTGCAGGGTCGTTCCACAATATTCCTCCTTCAGATTCTTTGTTGTAGTAGTTTGAACATTTATAAAAGAAAACAGAATCTTCGAGCGCAATAAAGCCATGTGCAAAACCCGCAGGTACTAAAAACATATTATGTTTCTCTGCTTCAAGTAAGACTGTATGATGCTTGCCATACGTGGGAGAGTCTTTTCTAATATCCAAAGCAACATCTAGCACCTTCCCTTTAACTACTCTTACCAATTTAGCCTGAGCATGAGGGTTTTCCTGAAAATGCAATCCTCTCAGGGTACCTTTCACTGAAAAGGACTCATTGTCTTGAATAAAGTCTTCTTCTATTCCTAGGTCTCGATAGACCTCTTTTCTAAATGATTCAAAAAAGTAACCCCTAGCATCTCCAAATACATTTGGCTCTAGCTCATAAAGGCCATTAAACCCTGTTTCTATAATTTTCATCTTAACAGTTCAAATATGGTAATTCAAAATTGTATTATGTCCCAAAATTAGCTTGAATTTAATGTTCAATATGAATTTTTCGTTCAAACACCATCATTAAAGATGAGTTTCACAAATGATTCGATTAATGGTAACTTGCACTAAGTTTTATGGCAGGATTCGACACTTTAGAACAGAAAAATAACAAGGCAGTACTTGTAGCATTGGTCACTCGCGATCAACCAGAAGAAACAGTCATCGATTATTTAGATGAACTCGCCTTTCTGTCAGAAACCTTAGGCCTCGATACTGTAAAATCTTACACTCAAAAATTAGATAAGCCAGATATCAGGTCTTTTGTCGGTAAGGGTAAGCTAGAAGAGATTGAGACATTTGTTAAAGCTGAAGATATTGGTGTTGTGATCTTTGATGATGACCTTACGCCCTCACAATTAAGAAATTTAGAAAAGCAACTCAAGGTCAAGATCTACGATCGAAGTTTATTGATCTTAGATATTTTCTTGGAAAGGGCACAAACAGCTCAAGCAAAGACTCAGGTTGAATTGGCTCGATCTGAATATTTGTTACCCCGTCTGACCCGTATG
>Ga0209653_1001705_pt1 | contig 17284 bp, 7 predicted proteins | sample SaaInl6LU_22_DNA_FD_184644 | JGI IMG/M metagenome (GOLD analysis project Ga0209653, IMG submission 184644) | Marine microbial communities from expanding oxygen minimum zones in the Saanich Inlet - ESP_116LU_22_DNA (SPAdes) (version 2) | ecosystem: Environmental > Aquatic > Marine > Intertidal...
AGTCTTCAACCCATTTATTTTCAAGCCTATCCATAAACTGATTGATATATTTTTCTTCATTCTTAGCAGTTTCTTCAGAAAGATATTGAATATCAGACCCTTCATACAATTCAAATATTCTATTAGAAATCTCTGGATTGATTAAAAAAAAATCTTGAGTTCCCTTTGAAAAAGTTTTATACTCAATTCTTGGTGGGTTATAAATTTTAGTGTTTGTAAACAATCCTAATGGTGCATAATAATATTTGCCATTTGGCGCATTCTTGTTTTTAAAATAATCAATAAATATACTGTCATTATCGTTGTCCCATCTGTCAATTTGTTTTTTATACATAGGAAGAAGATTGTCAGTTTGTGATATATAAGTATCGGTATAGTCAGAAACAAGATATAATTCATCTAATATTTTCTTTGAAATATCTAAATATTTTTGTCTGTTTTCATAATTATCCCCGACACTTTCTACGTAAAATGTAAAAGTTACTACCACAAAAAGAGCTAAAGCGTTCAATATTAACTTTTTAGTATTATCAGAGAAGGTTTTAGAGCTAAATTTTTTACCTAATGTGAATAGTCTTAAATACTTCTTTTTAGGGTCTTTAATTACAGTCATAGCTTATCATTATCATTGAAATATACAAATTTCTACTTGAACTTACTCCATAAACAAAGGTAAGTACACTCATCTATAAATGTTAGTTTGACTTATTTAAGAGGGTTGGAAGTCCCCGAACTTAATGAAGAGGATATGCCGATTATTTAATTCAATAATAAAGTATTCAATGGTAAAAGCTAGATATTAACTATTAATACCTAGATTTTATATTCTTTGTTGGTTTATATAATCGAAGTTTTCCAAATAATTCTTTATAACCAGCACCATTTAATTTTACTCTTATTTTGATATTATATTTGTCATTTTGGTAGTTTTTCCAGGAAACTTCCTGTACATCTAAAAGATTAATTTCACTTAATTTTTTTTCTAGCGATTTATTATCATACAATCTAGGTAGATTATTAATAATAAAATCTAATTTTTCATTTTTTGCTTTTAAAACTTTAATGGTTCGATTTAAATATTGAATTAAGTTTATTTTATCAATAGCATTAGATGAACCTTTTAATGAATAATTCTTGGTTTTATTGAATTCACAGGTATCTAGAAAAGTTGCATAAATAAAATTTCTCTTTTTTATAAAGAGTGAAAAAGTTTCTAGATTTTCCAAACCATCTACTTGGTTGTATAAAATTTCAAGCCTGTTTTTGATTTGTTTAGTAGAGAACATTACAGTGTTTTTTATTCCATCAAATTTGAATTTAATTTGATTTATTTTACACTCTTGTTCAAGATCTAATTCAATGAAAAACTTTACTTCACCTTGTTTTGATTTTTCAATTACAAAAGCAGAATTTTCTTTCGAATCAAATACAAATATTTTTTCATTATTGTTGCTATCATACTCATATCTCCACTGTGAAAAAGTTGAGTTCACCACTAATAAAAGAAATATTAAAACTACATTATTTAGTATCATAAATTATTTTTGATCAATATAACTAATACTTCTTTATTTGAAAAACATAATTATTATTGAAGTAAAATTGAGGTATATATTTTAATTGTTTTTTAAAGATTTTCTGACTACCGCAGTATAATTCTAAAAAAGAACAAGAAGCAAAAAAAGCTTCATAAGGCTATGGGGCACTCGTATATAAATGTCAGATTGACTTATATAAGAGGATTGGTAATACCTGAACTTAATCAAGAGGATATGCCGATTATTTAATCAATTGCTTTTTTTGAAACGAGCTTTTAAAGTTGTAATTAAATCCTATATTCCAATCAAAAGATTTTGCGTTAATATTAGAGTTAATTGCTTTATTCATTGTAGTTGAAATAGAAAATGGTAATTTAGAATACCTGATTGCAAAAGTTTGAGCCACATAGTAACCTTGATTTGAATCAATTTTTAAAAAATAAATTTCAGGGTTAAAACTCAAATTAAAAGATTTACTCAAGTTGATGTTTTGAACGTATGATCTAAGAGAAATAAAATTACCCTGTTTCGTTTGATCGACTTTTTCTAAACCTTTTCCATTTAAATAGAATAGCCCAACGCTTATATTTTTATTTATAACATAATTTAAATTTGTCGTCCATATAAAAAAACGTTGAGGGGTAAGTATTTTAACTGATCTTGAATTTCTTGAGTAATCTAATTCTGTAAAAGCATAAGCAGGAAAATAACTTCCTAAACGGAGTTGAAACCTTTCTTTTTTAATCAGTTTATAATGCCAAATAAATAAAAAAGACCAAGGCCGCATTCCATCTAGATCAAAACGAAATTGGGGATCAAAACTCAATCGTTTTCCTCCTACTGAGAGGTTAATAGTTGTTGCTGGCTTTCCTAAAGAAAAAAGGGGAATAAAAGAAAACCCATTATTTGTTAGGTTTATTTTACCTGAAATAACTATTTCCTTATCATTTGATCCATCTTGAGCCTCAATTAAATTAACAAATAAAAAAAGGGTAAGAATAAATATTTTTTTTAGGAGTCTTAACAACATTTTGTTTGGTTTATGGTGAATAAGAAACAATATACAAATTACTCCCTGAACTTAATGAAGAGGATATTCCGATGATATAATTATGATTTTAACTCTCCCTTTTGTGAAACATAATAAAGTCCAACGACTGGGATTAACGTTAATATCATTATAACAATTGGAGGATGTGCTGAACCACCGCTTAACAAAGTCATAAAATCTGGTAAAGTCCAAAATAAGTGAACTATAAATAATATGAAAGTTGAAGATTTTCTTCAATGAATTAAAATTAAAAAATTTAAACCCGCAGTAATTTTGCAGTACTCTTTTATTATTACATGTGCTATGGATATTTTAAATTTGTTAAAAACAATATTGGTATGCCTAAGCAGTATAGTCATGATTTTATGTTTGAAAGAGATTTTCCAGAGAATGTGAAAACAATTTTTTTTAACGGTAAAACTTATTCAAAGGAAAAGTTTAATTCCGAGAAGGCAAAGTCTCTCAAAAGAAAATCATCCAAACAACTCAAAGTTGTCTATTAAAGATTTTTTTGAAATACTGATCATTATTGGTTTAATATTGATTATATTTCTATTCCTAAAAAAATAACATTGTTTTTAACATTACTTTTTTTTTTCACGAGTTTATCCCCAGTCAACGTTGCTGCAAACACGGATTTTCAGTCATTCAATGATTCTATCAGAAAATACAAGCTAACGAATCCACAGAAAGCATTAGACTTTGCCTTTGAGGCATTAGATGCTTCATATTATGGCAGTTCCTCACCTGGGTTGTCAGGAGTCTATGCTCATATAGGAGAAATACTAAACGAAAGAGGGCTTCATGCAGCTGCTTTATCATATTTTCAAATTTCACTTGAAACATTTGAGACGATTCCTGTTTCTGAAAGAAATTTAAAAAAAGTAAATAAACCACCTTGGGTGCTTGTCAATATTGCCAATATATATTTTAGCAGCCCTATCAAAGATTATAAAAAATCCAAAGAATATAATCTCGAAGCTCAAGAGAATTTTCTGCTCTATGAAAATGAAGGAAAAAAACAAAATGGGTTAAATACGGTTCGAGGAAATCTTGCCCTTATCGCGATTGTAAATAAAAATTATGATTTAGCTCTAAAGTATTATTTAAAGACTTTTGAGAGTAGAAAAATTTTAGACAAAAAAGAAGATCTGCTCTATTCTTATTCGCAATTAATTAATATACACTTAAGAACAGGGAATTTTTTCAAGGCGAATGAATTTTTAAAAACTGCAGATAATTTATATGAAACTCTGGTTTCAGAAAAAAGCTTTGACAATGGATCCTATATCCAAAGGAATTATGGATATATATATGCGCTTTATGGGGCCTATTATCAATCTGTAAAAGAATATAAAAGGGCAATTGAAAATTTAAATAAGGCTAAGTTAATATTGATTAAATTTCCTAATGAAATTCCTTCCATTACAACTAGATTAGCGGAATGCTATATAGGACTTAATGATCTTTCCAAGGCTAAAGAAATTGCGATTGAAAATTTAAAAGTGAATAATTTAAGTCCAATTGAGAAAAAGTATAATTATAAAGTTTTAGAAAAAATATATAAATCTCAAAACTTAAATCGTGAATTAATAAATATTAAAGACTCAATAATTAAACTTGCAGGATTTGCTAATACCAATAAAATTATTGCGAATTTTAGTAAACTAGAGACGCAAATTTTACTCTCAGAGAAGCAAAGTGAGCTTAACCAAAATAAGATTCGATACAATACTTATCTATTCATTTTTATTATTGGAACCACCATTTTATTCTTTTCACTTGTTAGCATTCGAATAAACTATAATTATCAAAAAGAAAGAAATATCAGGCTTGAGGCTGAGCAGCAGGTAATTGAAGTTGAGTTAGAGAATAAGCAGATAGAACTAGTTTATAAGACTAATTTTATTGCACAGCGAAACGAATACTTAGAGAAACTAAGGGGGAGTATCGATAAGGAGGAAAAGGATACTTCTGAATCTAAAATCTCTAGGAAAATAAAAAATGACATTAATAGAATCATTGGTTCCGAAAAAGTCTTTGAAGATTTCGAAAATCAGTTCAATAAAGTTAACCCAGACTTTTTCAAAGACATGTTGTCCCGATTTGGAAAACTTTCCAATACGGATTTACGACTGTCGGCATACATAAAAATGAATCAATCCAACAGTCAAATTGCACAAATCACGGGTGCTTCAATTCGCACAGTTGAGAGTCAGCGATATCGATTGAGTAAAAAGCTTGACTTGACAAAAGAAGATGATTTAAATTCATTAATCATCTCATTATAACCTAGGGTGGCTTCCCTTTTTTTTGTTTTTTGAGTGTAGCCATTCTACATGTAGTTTTTAGTACTGCATAAATACCGCAATTCCTTAATAGTTCTAATAATCTCATTCCCATGTATTACTGAATAGGGATATTCCTCAAAAAATCACTGCATTTCTACTGCATTTTAATATTAATCAATTTCTTGAGCTATAGGTCTACTTACTGCATAGTAATTTTATGTTATAAAAAAAGTAATACAAAAAAGTATACTTGAACAGTGTAAATGTTTTTTTAATGTCTAGACTATTATTTTTTAAGTCGCTGAAATTTTTAGATCTTTTAAAGAGCTCAAGATATTTTTCGGTGGTTATTCTTTTATTAGGTTTAACACTATTGACCCCGAAGATTGGTTTTTCTCAAACATCTCCTACAGTAATTCTTAGTGATACCGATGCGGATAATGTATTAGCAGCATCAGATACTGTAACTATAAAAGTTGGTTTTAGTGAGGCTATGAATGCCACCCCTACCATCTCTATAACAGGGGTGGTAACAAACGTTACTATGACAGCACTTGCAGGTGCTGAAAAAGCAATTCAAATCGGAGAGACGCTGTATGGATCGGCTACAAATGATATGTTTGGTGCTGTAAGTTTTGCTGGTTATGGAGATACTCATTTAAGTAAAAATGGGAAAGTTTTTGCATTTACAAGTGAAAGAAATAGATTAATTGTTTATGAGCTTGTAAATAGTACTTGGACAAATATTACTGGTAATCTTCCGCAAACCCTTGTAAGTGGTGCAGAACAAAATACTATGGCTTTAAGTAGAGATGGACATACTATTGTAATAGGAGCATATAATAATACGACTCTTAGGAATGGAAGAATATATGCCTACAGATATAATGGTTCTTCTTGGACTCGATTAGGAGATGATAATGATATGCTGGGATATGATGTAACTTATCAATTGGGCTATCATGTCGATATATCCGATGATGGAAACAGGATTTTTGCTAATGGACAAGGTAAATCAGGTTATGAGGCAGATGGTGGTTATATAAATGTTTATGATTGGGACGGAACTGATTGGAATATGCATAAAAATAGTTCTGGGAATACTAAATGGTCCTTTAGAGATGCTTTATCTGCTGCTAGTGATGCAAGAGATTTTGGAAAGGGGGGAATTTCTGTAAGCTCTGATGGGAACCGAGTTATTGTAGAAACAATGACTTCAGATATAATATCTACATGGGATTATACCCCTTCAGGTTCAGCTTCGTGGACGATGACCCCTGGTTATCTTACTCCGCCTTATACAGGTTATTTAGGGACAGGTTTACAAGTTTCTGATGATGGGAATACATTTATTATCGGTGTAAAACAACAGAGTGTTGGAAGTGGGCAAACACACACTGCTCAAGGAAATGTATTTGTATACTCCTGGAATTCGGGCACATCTACTTGGACACTTAAAGGCTCAAACATACCAATTGTAGGTTCTACTTTAGATGGTGGGGAATACTTAGGGGAAAATGTTTCAATTAGTTCAGATGGAAATAGAATATCATTTGGAAATGTTGAAAGTGCAGCTGATAGAAGAGGAAAAGTAGCGATTTATGACTATAATGCCTCCTCAAACCAGTGGGTTGAATATGTAACTCTAATTAGTGATACTTCATCATCTCGAAATTCAGAGCTTAGTGGTGATGGAAATAGAATTTTAATAGGTGATAATTTTTTAGATGTTGATGGTATTAGTAATATAGGATCAATAGAAGTTTATCAGCTCGGAGGCTACAAGTATGTTTGGGATGTAGATGATCCTAGCGCCCCTTCTGACGGAACATATAAAGCAACTGTTGCAGGAACAGCTTCTGCAACCTCAATAGCTTATTCAGGCACACAAAGCATCACCTTTACTTTAGATACCACTGCGCCAACGGTAACTCTTACTGATACTGACGCAGATAATTTTGTTAATGTTTCTCAAGTAGTAACTATAACCGCTGGTTTCTCTGAAGCTATGACCGCCACTCCTACAATATCTATTACAGGAATTGTTACTAATGTAATTATGACTCCTGTATCAGGTACGAATTCGTATACCTTTACTTGGGATACTTCTTCAGGTACCCTTTCTGATGGAACCTATTCTGCCAAAGTAAGCGGAACAGATATAATAGGAAATTCTTATGTTGTCGGTACACAGAGTATCACCTTTACCTTAGATACTTCTGCCCCTACGGTAAACATCACAACCAGTGATTCGGATAATACGATTAAACCTGGAGACAATATTACAGTCACCGCAACCTTTAATGAGGCGATGGCAACTGCCCCAAGAATAACCATTGGTTCTGCAGTTAGTAATGTAGCTCTTACTGCAACAAATAGTACCACATTTACTTACTCTTGGAGTACCTCTGGAGTCTCTTCAGGAAGTTACACGGTGACCGTTACGGGAACTAATCTGGCCGGAAATGCCTACGCAGGGTCAGATAAAATAACAATTAGACTAGATTCAACAGCACCGTCAGTAACACTAGCAAACTCTGACTCTGATAATCTAATAGCTGCTTCAGATACAGTAACCATCACGGCTACTTTTTCTGAGGCTCTTACAACAACACCCACCATTTCTATCTCAGGAGGGCTTCTCTCAAATGTTGTCATGGGTGGAGGGTCTTCAGGAAGTGTCACCTTTACCGCCGCTGATATAGCAACAAGTGCAGATTACGCACGGTCTGTATTTGCTGCAGATATGGACGGAGATGGGGATATGGACATCTTATCGGCTTCTACAAATGATGACACCATAGCTTGGTATGAGAACGATGGCAATGCAAACCCTACTTGGACTGCTGATGATATTACTACATCGGCTGATGGAGCCACTTCTGTCTTTGCTGCAGATATGGACGGAGATGGGGATATGGATATTGTATCGACTTCTGAAAATGATGACACCATAGCTTGGTATGAGAATGATGGTAATGCAAATCCTACTTGGACTAAAGTTGATATAGACACAAATGCCGATGGCGCACGGTCTGTATTTGCTGCAGATATGGACGGAGATGGAGATATGGACATCTTATCGGCTTCTATTTTTGATAACACCATAGCTTGGTATGAGAATGATGGTAATGCAAACCCTACTTGGGCGGCTGCTAATATAGATACAAGTGCACGTAGTGCACGATCTGTATTTGCTGCAGATATGGACGGTGATGGGGATATGGACATCGTATCGGCTAATTTTAATGATCACACCATAGCTTGGTATGAGAACGATGGTAATGCAAACCCTACCTGGACTAAAGCTGTTATAGGAGGAACTGCAGATGTATGGTCTGTCTTTGCTGCAGATATGGACGGAGATGGAGATATGGACATCTTATCGGCTTCTTGGAGTCCTTCCGCCATAACTTGGCTTGAGAATGATGGTAATGCAAACCCTAGTTGGGCAGCTGCTAATATAACAACAGATGTCAATGGTGCACGATCTGTATTTGCTGCAGATATCGACAGTGATGGGGATATGGACATCGTATCGGCTTCTGGATATGATAACACCATAGCTTGGTATGAGAATGATGGTAATGCAAATCCTACCTGGACTAAAGCTGATATAGCAACAGATGCAGAATTTGCAAACTCTGTATTTGCTGCAGATATGGACGGAGATGGGGATATGGATATCTTATCGGCTTCTTTAAATGATGACACCATAGCTTGGTATGAGAATGGTGTTGGCTACAGCTACTCTTGGGATGTGGATGGTGGTGGCACTCCATCTAATGGGACTTACTACGCAACCGTTGCAGCAGCCGATAAGGCCGGAAATGCCTATGTAGCGGGCACACAAAGTATCACCTTTACTTTAGATACCACTGCGCCAACGGTAACTCTTACTAATACAGACAACAATAACAAGGTAAACACTTCTTCGGTAGTCACTTTTACTGCTGTTTTCTCAGAAGCATTACAGGGTTCACCAACAATTACAATTCCAGGAATAGTAACAGACACGCCTCTAACGCTGGTCTCTGGCACAACATGGAAATATACTTGGGACACTTCCTCAGGCACACTAGCTGAGGGAAGCCATACCGTTTCCATAACAGGTCAAGACTCAGCTGGAAACTCAGCTACGGTTACTTCAACTTTTGTAGTTGACACCACAGTACCCACACTAAGTGGTCTAACAAATAACGATGGAAATAATACCCTTAACCTTACAGACACAGTAACGATCACTGCTACTTTTAATGAGCCTATGAATAACTCACCTACGATCACCATCGGAAATGGTGTGACTGATGTAGCGATGACTGCCACGAGCTCGACGGTTTGGACCTACTTCTTGGATATGTCCTCTTGGTCAGGATCAGGCTCCTCGGCGGTGGTAACAGTAACGGGTTTTGATGGTGCTGAAAATTCCTATGCAGGCACAGACAGTTTTACTTTTAACATAGACACCACTGCGCCTACGGTAACCGCAATAACAGCTATATCTTCAAGTGGAACCTATGTAGATGACGATGCCAATCCTTCAAATTCAGATACAATAAACATAAAGGTTACCTTTTCTGAGCCGGTCACCATAACGGGAAGCCCTACGATAAAATTGAACACCAACCCCACGCGATATGCAACCTATGTCTCAGGATCAGGAACTTCTACCCCCACCTTTGCCTACCAGGTTCAAGATGGAGATAATGTAGATGCCTTAGGAAAAGCCTCTGACGCCAGCTCAATAACCCTCAATGGTGGATCTATAAGTGATGGAGCTAACGATGCTAATCTAGCGATAAACTCCGTTGCTTTTACTCCCTCGATAGCCGTAAGAGCAAAAGACCCTACGGTTCAATATGTAACGATAGAATCCAATAATGCTACCAGCGGCTCAGCAGCTAAAGCGGGAGATGTAATCACCATAACTTTAGCACCAGATGCCATTGGAGGAATAAACACCTCACTGGTAACTTTTACCCTTACTGGTTTTTCACCCCAGCCCTCACTTACTTTTACAGCAACAGGCACCGGACTTTATACGGCGAGTTTCACCCTTGATAGCTCTGCAACATTTAATCAAGGTGGTGTTAACTATAGCATGTATCTTTCCGATACACAAAGTAGTTCTTCTATTACATCTGTAAATATTAATGCTTCTGCTTTTGATAATAGCTCACTAGCATCAGCATTTACAATAGACACAGTAACGCCCACTATTACCAGTCTAAGTTCTTTAAATATCACAGAGGGTCAAACCACGGGTCCTGCTGTAACCACAAATGAAACAACACAATACAGCATTGTTGGAGGGGCAGATCAGTCAAAAGTCACAATTAATCCTAACACGGGAGCAATAAGTTTTGGTACAGCGCCTGATTACGCAAATCCTGATGATGCAGATTCCGATGGTGTTTATGAGGTAATTGTTCAAGTAAATGATATGGTTGGCATAACCGTTACCCAGACCATTCAAATTACAACCCAAGAGATTCCTTTCGGCATTGAATTTACTACCGTTGAGGGGTCACCAACCGAAGGAGAACAAGGAAGTTATACTGCGGTTCTTACTTCGCAGCCTACCGCCAATGTGACCATACCCATAAGTTCAAATAACTCGAGAGGTAGGCTTCCAGTAACCCAACTTGTCTTTACCCCAGATAACTGGAACGTTCCACAAACGGTCACTGTTAATACTACAAATAATACTACGGCAGACGGAGATGTAACGGTAACGATCACCTCAGGAAAACCCACTTCTAATGATGCTAATTACAACAATCTATCGGCTACAGATACTAGTGACTTTACCATTACTCTTGTTGATGATGAAGTAGATACAGACGGAGATAGTTTCTATGATTATGATGATGCCTTCCCAAATGATCCTAATGAGAATATAGACACTGACGGTGATGGTATTGGAGACAACACAGATACAGATGATGATGGAGATGGTCAGAGTGATATAGAGGAGATTGCTAACGGAACAGATCCTCTTGTGGCTAACCCAAGACCAGGAGATAGTGACGGCGATGGTATCGCTGATGTGATCGATCCCGATGATGATAATGATGGAGTAAATGACATCCAAGATCGTTTTCCACTCGACGCCAACGAATCTTCTGATAATGACAATGATGGTATAGGGGATAATGCGGATACCGATGATGATAACGATAGCTACTCTGATGTAAATGAGACTGCTGCCGGTTCAGATCCTTTAGATCCTTCAAGTGTTCCAGCGGATTCAGACAATGACAAACTTCCTGATAGCTTAGAGCCGGGATTAGGAACTGACCCTAACAATCCAGACACTGATGGTGATGGAACCATAGACGGAGAGGATGACTTTCCTATAGATCCAAATTACCAAACCGATACTGATGGAGATGGTATCCCAAACAAGACAGATCCCGATGATGATAACGACGGATTGGAAGACGGCGTTGATCCTTATCCACTTGATCCAACCAACCAGCCTGATACCGATGGTGATGGTCTTAACAATGGTATTGATCCTGATGATGACAACGATGGTTTTACTGATCTTCAGGAAGAGGCTGCTGGCACAGATCCTTTAGATCCAGCTAGTACTCCTGGAGACCGCGACAACGATGGGCTTACAGATGTTGAAGAAGCTATCATTGGGACTGATCCTACCAATCCAGATACCGATGGAGACGGGGTGAGTGATAAGAATGATGCTGCTCCACTAAATCCAAATGTGGGACTAGACACGGATAATGACGGTCTTCCAGATGCAATAGACCCCGATGATGATAACGACGGGGTAAGAGATGAGAAGGATGCGTTTCCATTTGACCCTAATGAGTCTTCAGATTATGATGGAGATGGTATAGGCGACAATGCGGATAGGGATGATGACAATGATGGTTATGATGATATTGTTGAGTTAGAAGACGGCACCAACACCAAAGATACCCTTGATTATCCTCGTGATGGGGATGGGGATGGACTCACTAACAACCAAGAGCTTGAGCTGGGAACAGATCCTGCTAATCCAGACACTGATGGCGATGGTATTGGTGATAAGTTTGATCCAGAACCACTCGATGGAGACTTAACCACCGATACTGACGGAGATGGTATTATCGATCTTCTAGATCCTGATGATGATAACGATGGGTATAATGACCTGTTAGAATTAGAGCTCGGTACAGATCCCACAGATTCTGGGGAGTTTCCTGAGGATCAGGATGGGGATTTCTTGCCTGATGTTAAAGAACAGGAGCTAGGAACGGATCCTACCAATCCCGATACGGATGGAGATGGCATACAAGATGGAGCGGATGACTTCCCTCTAGACTCTGAGAGTTCAGTGGATACTGACGGGGATGGTATAGCCGATGAGAATGATCCTGATGATGATAATGATGGGGTGCCCGATACTATAGACAGCTTCCCCCTTAATCCAAGTGAAACTATAGATACTGATGGTGATGGCATTGGAGATAATGCTGATCTAGATGATGATAATGATGGCTATTCTGATATAACAGAAGGTGTAGGAGGATCTAATTCAAAAGATCCTAATAGTATTCCTGTTGATACGGATAATGATTTACTCTCTGACCCTGGAGAAGCAATCATTGGAACTGATCCTAATGATCCTGATACGGATGATGATAGCTTTTTAGATGGAGAAGATCCTGCGCCATTTGATCCATTAAATGAGGTACTTATCAATGACTTTGACGGAGATGGTATACCCAATGATATTGATCCCGATGATGATAACGATGGGGTGCCAGATAGTAAAGACCGTTTTCCTTTTGATTCAAGTGAGAGTAATGATTTAGATGGGGATGGTATAGGCGATAATGCCGATCCTGATCTTGATGGCGATGGAGTCAATGATGCTATTGATCGCTTCCCTTATAATCCTGACGAGTCATCAGATAATGACAACGATGGTATTGGAGACAATGCAGATTTAGATGATGATAATGATGGATATGAGGATACAGTAGAGATTGAAGAGGGTAGTGATCCGTTTAATTCTTTTAGTGTTCCAGAGGATGCTGATAGAGATGGACTCTCAGATGCAGAGGAGATTATCCTGGGTACAGACTCAAATAATTACGATACAGACGGGGATGGAGTGAACGATAAGATCGATGCCTTCCCACTAGATCCAGAGCACAATAGTGACCAGGACCTTGACGGTATACCGGATCTACTCGATCCAGATGATGATAATGATGGAGTGCTAGATCTCTTTGATGTTTTCCCATTTGATCCACTAGAGACTGCAGATACCGATCAAGATGGAATTGGTAACAATGCAGATCCCGATGATGATAATGACGGTTTTGAGGATGTGATTGAGTTGGCAGCAGGAACGGATCCTTTAGATGAAGAAGATTTCCCACAAGATAGTGATGGGGATGGACTCTCGGATGTTGAGGAGACAGTATTAGGTACAGATCCAAATAATCCTGACACCGATGGTGATGGAGTAGGTGATCTAGAAGATCCCTTCCCGCTGAATCCAGAATATTCAAAAGACACTGACAATGACGGTATTCCAGATGCAATAGATCCAGATGATGATAACGATGGGGTGCCAGACGGTGAAGATGCCTTCCCAGAGGACCAAAAAGAACAGTTTGATACAGACGGTGATGGCATAGGAGACAATGCTGATATGGATGATGATAATGATGGGTATAGCGATCGTGATGAGAGCCTTCAAGGATCGGATCCTAAAGATCCCAACAGTACTCCACTAGACTCAGATAATGATGGCGTTTCAGACTCTCTTGAAGTACTTCAAGGAACGGATCCCAATAATCCTGATACGGATGGAGATGGGGTTATAGATGGAGAAGATGAATTCCCCCTTAATGCAGAATTTAGTAGTGACAATGATGATGATGGTATTCCTGACTCAGTGGATGTGTATGGAGATCATGACAGTGATGGGATTAGTGACGTTCCAGATATCGATGATGACAATGATGGCGTTTATGACTTTAACGAGGATGAATTTGTTACGATTTATCAGCCCTATAGATTTGTTCTCACAAGATCATCAGGGTTAAAAGGTCAAGTTAGCCTCTCAAAACCTACACAAGACAAAAATGTAGGAAAGTGGAAGATTCGAAAGAAGATTTCTGGTGGAGCCGACAGGTCTAAGTTTACGGTTAAAGGAGGGGAACCTGCCTCAAATGGCACCTCTAAGTCTATGAAAACGTGGCGATATAAAAACCAAAATTCTGAAGGGTATTTAGCCTTTATAACTCCTCCAGATCCTAACAACCCAGATGACGCTAATGGCGATGGAATCTACGAAGTTGAAGTTGCTTATATCAATACGACCTATGGAGACACCACCCTGCCTATCCCTGATAATTCAGGTGAAATAATAGTAAAAGAAAATACTGAGAATGTGTTGGAATTAAATACCATTGAAACGCCACTTAGCAGTTCGAATGCGGTGTTAATTGTCTCTGACACCGATGGTGATGGAATTATAAATTCATTAGATCCCGATGATGATGGGGATCATATTTATTCAAGATATGAAAACGAAAATCCAGACAACAATGGCTTGATTGAAAATGGCTTTGACTTGGATGGTGATGGTTTTGCGAACTATCTTGATCCTGATGATGATAATGATGGAATTTTCACTGAGTTTGAGAGTCCGGATCCTGATGGAGATTTTAATCCTATAGATGCCCTTGATAGTAACTCAGACGGTCTTAAAAATTATTTAAACCCAGACGATGATGGTGATCTTATCCCCACTATTGATGAAGATTCAGATCCAAATGGAAATGGGAATCCTGAGGATGCATTAGATTTTGATGGTGATGGTCTCCCAGATTATTTAGATCCTGATGACGATGGGGATGGTATCCCGACGATCAGTGAAGTTAAACCAGGACCGACTATTTTAATTGATACCGATAGAGATGGTACTCCTGATTACCATGACTTAGATGATGATAATGATGGGGTTCCTTCACTTTTAGAAACCAATATTACTGCCACTGGATTTTCGTTAGATACCGATGGGGACGGGGTTTATGACCATGTGGACACTGATGATGATGGGGACGGCCTATTAACGATCCAAGAGGATTTAAACGGTAATGGAGATCCAACAGATGATGATACCGATTTTGATGGTATTCCAAATTATTTAGAATCAAGAATTTTAGACTCAGATGATGATGGGGTAGTGGATGAGCTTGATAGTGATAATCAAGATCCTTATAACGATCAAGATGGAGATTACTTCCCTAATATGGATGAGAAAATTGCAGGAACGAATCCATTAGATCCAACTAGTTATCCGCAAAATTTCTCAAATCCACAACTTAAGGCTACCATCGATATTGTAACCTTCTTCTCTCCCAATGGAGATGGGAAGAATGACACTTGGCAAGTTCGTGAGATCGACCGCTATTTAAACAACCAGGTGTGGATATATACAAGAACTGGACAAGAGATCTTTTCAGCAAAACCTTATGGGAATAATTGGAATGGAATCTTTGAGGGAACAGACCTACCCGAGGGTAGTTATTATTACCGTATTGATTTGGATGGCAATAGTACAATAGATTTTGAGGGATGGCTCTACTTAACACGATAACGACGATGAAAAAATATAGTTTACTTACAGCGCTGTTGCTTCCCTTGTTAATCTTTGGACAGCAGGAATCGTATTATTCATTGTACCGCTATAATATGAATGTCATCAACCCCGCTTATGCGGGAGCAGAGGCGGCCAATATGTTGTCTCTAACCTCTAGAAGGCAGTGGGCCTCTATGGATGACGCGCCCAGTACTGTGGCCATGTCTTTTTCTTCAGCTAGAGAAAACAATGTAGGGTTAGGAATTTCTGTGGTCTCTGATAATGTTTTTATCGAGCAGCAAACCTTCGCTTATGTTGATTTTTCTTACAAACTTGATATGGGAGAAACCCAGCTATATCTTGGACTAAAGGGCGGGGGTAATTTTTATAAGGCAGATCCTTCTTCACTAAGTTCTTATACTGGTGGTGATCCCACTCAAGTGGCTCTAAGTAGTTTTAATCCCAATATTGGAGCAGGGGCGTATTACAGCGCATCTAGCTTTTGGGTGTCATTCTCGATTCCAAGACTCTTTAATAGTAAACGTGATGGAGATCTGGTGGTAACGGCAAAAGATCGGGTTCATTCTTATGTTGGGGGTGGCGCTTATATTGGAATTGGTAATGGGCTTACTGTAAAGCCTTCACTGATGCTCCGTAAAGTAAAAGGACTTCCAATAACTACAGATCTTACGGGGATGGTGAGTTGGCAAAACAGTTTTGATGTAGGGGTTTCTCTACGATCAAACAGTTCTGTATCCCTACTCTCTGTGATATCCCTGGGTATGTTTGACATTGGATATGCCTATGAGACGCCCACAGATGGGGGACTCTCACAGCTGAATTTAAAAACCCATGAGTTGGTGTTTCGCATCCGATTAGGAGAAAGTGATAAAACAAGTAAAACCGGCCCTGAGCCTCAAGAATAACGAGTATGAATTTTAAAAAACTATTTGTAGAAAATTATCCAGATTATATAAATAAGGTCCTTACCAAGTCGCCTAATTTAACTCAATCAGAGCTTAGAGTGTGTATGTACATTAAGATGAATTTATCGAATAAAGAGATTCTTGAAAAGGATCAAATATCTCCCAGCACCCTAAATAATATGCGTCATAGCATCAGAAAAAAAATAAAACTTAAAAGAAAAGATAATTTAGTATTAAGTTTACTGAAAGTATAAACGAAAGAATTTCAATAAAAAATTCGCTGTTGTTGAGCTTAACACGAGTGAGCCCCGCCGAACATTTGAAACAAGGATTTAAGGATTATACCCCTCTATGCCAGTTAAGCCCTAAGGAGAACCCCTACTTTATAAATCTCTAATATGCTGTTTGTTATTACATTAGATAGGATAATTGGGGTGCGATGTATGCAGTGTCTTAAATGCTGAGGTTTGTGGTTATATACCAGATACAAGAACTAGTGTCTAATCTGAAAACGATTCTAAAAACCCCTCCCCATGTTTAGAAATAGTAGAATAAATGAAAACTTTTAGCTTTTTACATCACATGGTTAGTGAAAAAAGTTGTGATTTGTTGCCAATGTGTTGCCAAGTAGGCAATAAAAAAACCGCAACGTCTTATTAATAAAGACATTACGGTTTCTGTTGGTGGTCCCACCTGGGCTCGAACCAGGGACCAACTGATTATGAGTCAGTAATATTGGGGTGTAATTTCAGCTATTAACCCTTGAAAACACTGGACTAATAGGCGTTTAAGTATTGTTTTTACTGACAATATGGGTGGTCTAGTAAAGTCAGTTGGTTTCAGAGCATTTATTTTAATTAGGGACAAAT
>Ga0209653_1001709_pt1 | contig 17256 bp, 38 predicted proteins | sample SaaInl6LU_22_DNA_FD_184644 | JGI IMG/M metagenome (GOLD analysis project Ga0209653, IMG submission 184644) | Marine microbial communities from expanding oxygen minimum zones in the Saanich Inlet - ESP_116LU_22_DNA (SPAdes) (version 2) | ecosystem: Environmental > Aquatic > Marine > Intertidal...
ATCTAGTGGTCCCATTGAGTCTGTCAAAGTCTTGAATCAAGATATCCCCATGTGGGTTATCATTCTCCTGGTCCTTGGCTGGATGCTTCCTTCCCCTAGGGAAATCTGGTTGGGTTTCCTAAAAACAATAACACTAGGGAGATACCGTCCATGAGCCTAGGTTTAAAAGGCACATACCAAAGAGTTATGTCAGCAAATGGTCCCGCCCAAATGCTGACTTATGGTTTCTGGTCTGTGATTATCGCTGGGATGTTCTACGGTGTAGACCGTATGTGCTTTCCAGACTGGTTAGTTTTACTGTGGGGTGGTGCTGGTGCCTTGGTTATACCTGTAACCGTTTGGTGTAATCAGACTATACTAAAGTATACCCTACTCTTCGACATGTTCTTGACAGCAATCATCTTGTCAAAGTTCATGTTACACGAACCCCATGTTGCAAACAATCTTACTTACTACGTTAATACCGCCAATGGTATGATAGGCGCTGTTAGGCCATCTCATGCAGGTCATTCTATCTCCCAATGGTTCCATGGTGTGTCCCTTGTCTGGATGTCACTGCATTCCCTCTACCTTGCAAACCTTACACACAGACAAATTCTAGAAAAGAAAAGGTTCACATAATGGACTACGAACAGTTTATGCCAGTTCTTATAGCCATCGTAGGTTCGGCTGGCTTGTGGGGTTATCTGTCACAAAAGTCTAAGATGAACCATGAGAAGGCGTTGAAAGATGACGCAAAGTCTGCTCAGTTTAATGACACCCTGAAAGAACAGGTTGATCGTCTCGCTGATAAACTGGACAAACTGACTGAAGACAAAGAGAAGCTGCTGATACAGATGGCAGACATGAAGGCAGAGTTAGCTCAGGCTCATGCTACGATCAAACACCTAGAAGAATTGCTGAGGGCTAAGTGATATGGCTAAGAAAGACCCCCGCCTAGAACGTGCTGGTGTTGAAGGTTTTAACAAACCAAAACGAACACCAAACCATCCGACCAAATCTCATGTTGTTGTGGCCAAAGAAGGCGACAAGATCAAGACCATTCGGTTTGGACAGCAGGGTGTCACAGGCGATAAGAAGCCCACTGCACGTCAGAAAGCATTTAAGGCCCGTCATGCAGAGAACATCAAGAAGGGCAAGATGAGTGCTGCTTACTGGGCAGACAAAGTAAAGTGGTAGGGGGTAGACATGCCATTGAAAAAAGGTTATAGCAAGAAGACTGTCAGCCAGAACATCAAGACTGAAATGAAGGCTGGCAAACCTCAGAAGCAAGCCGTGGCTATCGCACTTGACGTAGCACGTAAGGCTAAAAAGAAGAGGAAGAAATAATGGCTAAGGGACTATACGCAAACATCCACGCCAAGCGTAAGCGTATCGCAGAGGGTAGTGGTGAGAAGATGAGGAAGCCGGGATCTAAGGGTGCCCCCACTGACAAGGCTTTCAAGCAGGCAGCTAAGACAGCAAAGAAGAAAGGAAAGTAGAATGGCTAAAAAACAATACTCTGGTCGTGACGGGTCTTCGAGCTTTGGAGCACATAGTGCAAAAGGTATGAACAAAGCCACATCTGCAATTATTGGCACCAGTCAAAAAGTGCGTTCCGGAGAAAATTCTCAGAAGACTTATCAGCACCCCCGTGTTAAACCTAACGGGACGCAAGTATACTATGGTAGCCAGAACCCTGGTTCGACAGACAATCCTTACCCTACCAAAAGAACAAAGGGTAATAAATAAAATAAGCCCCCTTGGTATTAAACCTTGGGGGCTTTTTCTTTAACTAGCTATTCACTGGCCACTGGTAACAGGCGTAGTCCTTAACGTAGAGTCCTTTGGATTCTATAAACTCAATACCACCAGCTAAAGCAGACATACAAAGTTCTTTGTCAGGTAAAACTGCTGGGTATGAGTAGACCTGACAATCAGTAAACGTAGAATTACACACTAAAAGCATTGCAGTAAACATACTATCCTCCTTGATCCTGTTCTGCATGTTCAATCAAGAAGTCAATGTAATGACGAGCCTTGCGTAGGTCTTGGACACCATTCTTGTATCGCCAGCGGGTGACATACTTGATCACGTTGCCTTCACAAAAGTCCAACTCATTAGCCAAGATGTAGTCAATAGGCTGAATCTCTTGCGCCGTATAATGGTCACCACCTACCTGATACTCTGTCGAATACTTCATAGCTTCTCCTTGTAGAAAACCTTGACCCACTGTGCGCAGATATCAGAACGAACAATATCCTCTAGGCCAAACTCAATGATAGGCACAGGCAGCATGTGCTTCTTGGCGAGGTGGATAACTTTTGACAAGCCATCCGCTTCCTTCAAGTCTGACTGCTGAATGTCACCATTAAGAACGATGGTAGAACCCTCACCCACCCTTGTCAAGAGCATTTTCAATTCATGGGTGGTGATGTTCTGAGTTTCGTCAACGATGATGAAGGCATCCTCAAAGCTACGACCACGCATCAGGGCCAAGGGTGCCATCTCAATGTTCCCGTTCTTGATCCCTGTTTCTACTGCACCCTTACCTAAGTGCTTCTGTAGAACATCAAGAACAGGCAGTGCCCAAGGGTAAGTCTTCTCTTCTAGTGTGCCAGGCAGGTAGCCAATGTCTTTGCCTACGGCAACGTGAGGTCTTGTGATGACGATTTTATCAATCTCTTTCGTCGTGTAGAGGTCGGCAGCATAAGTAGCAGTAACATACGTTTTGCCAGTGCCCGCAGGCCCGAGTATAAAGACTTGAGAGTGTCCTTTAAGCGCATCAATCAGTGCCTTCTGGTTATCTGTTCGTGGTGTTAAGCCTGACGTGGGCTTCTTGTCAGCGCCTTTGTAGTTAGTCTTGCGTCGTGTCCGTCGGGGTTTGTCTGGGAAATCATCCATCACAATACAATCAATTGAGCCTCAGTGTAAGGAATGTGGAAGAACTTCTCGCCTCTGCGAATGTTTCTACCGTATGCCTCTCTGAGGTTTTCTTGTTTCAAGAGTGTGTCCTTAATCCGCCAGGCAGACGACAGGTCACGGTTAAAAACGTAAAAATTCAACACACCATTCTCACCCTCATACTTGTCCAAGAGCCGTTGCTTTCTCTCGGGGATACGAATGTCAGCCCAGTGTGTTGGCCAGTCACCATCCCAAGCTACCTTAACCTCAGCTTCGTTGAAGTAGGTGTAGCCATGTTTCTGTGACACAACGTCAGCATAGTAGTCTTCCTGTTTGCTGACAATCACATGGCCTTTGTTGGTCAGGTAGTTGACAAGGGCATCCCGTGCAGGTGCATCATAAGCCTGATACAGTGCTCGGTTAAAACTCTTTCGGACTGGTTTCAATGAAGTATTCCTTCAGTTCTGTGTAGCCACCAATAAGCTCACCATCAGGCTTAAAGATCTGTGGCACTGTTGTCAACCCCGCCTTCTTCAGCAGAGTGAGAACCCACTTGCTGCTACCAGATTGAACGTTGTATTCGACGTAGGGTATACCAGCACATTTCATCGCTGCCTTTGCTGTGTCACAAAAGTTGCACTGGTTTCTGGTGACGATTACCCACATTAGCCTTGTCCTCTTGTTGGTTTATATGAACGCTTCTTACTCTTGTTCATTGAACTACGTTTGAGTCGAGAAGGTTTACCACTCTGTGAGGTTTTCTTTGGTCGGGGTTCTGGCTTCCAAACTGAGCCGAAGATTTTTGCCATGTTGTCTCCTGTTGTTGGTGAGCAGTTTACCGTCAGTGCTCAGGACACGGTGTTACAGTCCGAAGAGTGGCTTGACGATAGTCTCAACCACACCGACTACTGCAAAGAATACCGTAAATACTTCAACACCAGTCATGTTAGTCTCCTTTAGGTTAGGTCTACGATCTCACAAGAATCACCAGAGCAAGCAAATGTCTGGCTCGACTTAGTGGTATCTTCTTTCTCATACTCCGAAAGCTTTGCCCAGTCAATAGCCTTCGGCATCAGTGACAGAAGTTCTTCGTATTCAGACTTACCTACCTCTTGGTAGGGTGCCTGCGGATAGGTGTGCTCGTTGTAGGGCAAGAACGAAACACCAGACATCTCGTCAAAGTGTTCGTATACAAATGCACCCACACCAAACCATTCATCCTTCTTCACGTTGATGGTGACAGACGGTTTGTGTTCACACCAGTTGCGCTGATACGCCAGCCACATCTCTAGCTGATCAATGGCAGACAGGTCAGAAGTAACAACCGCATTGTCCGGTGCCTTAACAGGGAAGCTGAACACGGTGGTCTGGTCTGGCTTGAAAGCATCTGGTTCATTAGGGATACCTTGAGCCTTCATAAACTCTGTCAAAGGATCTTTGTTATCACCACGCACAGTCCGAATATAATAGGCTGAGTGACGAGCATGAATACCAGAAGCACTATCCACAAGCTGTGATACGGTGCCTGAGGGTTTGACGCAGGTGATAGCAGCAGATACGGGAATGCCAAGGCGTTCAGCCCACTCAGCGTTAGTAGCAACAGCGACATTACGTAGATGCTCCAGGGTTTTCTCTAGACCAGCGTTAGCTGTGGTCATAAGGGGGTTGTCCATGATGCCTGTCAGTGACACACCGAGCAGTCGTTCATCCTCTGTGTTCTTCTGCCACACCTTACGCAAGTATGGGAACTTGGTGTAGGTGGACTGGATAGTTCCCAGAATTGTTGCCAGACGGACTTTTCGTTCCAGAGTTTCAATAGTATCTGTAGCACGGATCACTACCTCTGTCAGGTTACAGAACTGGTAAGGCCGCAGGATGATCTCACTGCAAGGGTTAGTGCCAAACTCCCAGTTAGGATCACGGCGACCATTCTTTGCTGCTTGTTTCTTGGAGGCTTGACGGTTGAAGATACCACGTTCACCAGAACCGGACTCAACAAGAGCCATCCATTCACGCATGAACGACGGTGCGTCAGGCTTCTCAGTGTAGGCCACCGAGTTGTTAGCCAAGGCACGTTGCGGATCGTTAACGTGCCATTTGCCAAACTTAGCATGACGCATACGGTCGTCACTCAGGTTCGACAAGCTGATCATGGCACTACGTCGGACACCACCAACAACCACAACCTCACCGATCTTACACATCAGGTCATGGCATTCGATGCTGCTAAGCTTACGACCTTGGGCATCCTTAAAGGTTTTGACAAAGAAGTTGAACAGGTCAACCAGAGGGGCGGGACCAGAGGCACGACCACCAAAGGTTTTCAGTCGAGCACCAGCAGGACGAACACGGCTTACATCCCACTTGGGGGTTTCCCCAGAGAACAGGAGTGCAATCACTTGACGCAGAGCTTTTGCCCAACCTTCCTTGCTATCCTTAACAACCACGATTGTCTCAGAGTCAAACAGTTGTGGCACCTCAGGCAGCTTCGAGATGAACTGCCGTTCTACACTGAAGCCAACACCAGTCCCACACAGCAGGATGAACATCGCTTCATCGAAGGACTTAGGGTCATCTACGGGTAGGTAGCTACAGTTGTAGCCAGCCGTGTTGTCACGTTCCAAGGCAGGGCCTGCAGTCATCATGGCCCGCATCGAAGGCATGATCTCTAGGTTCAGGATAGCCTGTTCAATCTCGTTCTCTGTCTGCTGGTCTACCTTGGTGTGAACAAGGTTGCTGACATAACGGTTTACAGTTTCACCCCAGCTTTCACGGCGACCTTCGTCTTCCAGCCAGCGTGCATAGCGGCTGGTGTGAATGAATGCTTGGTAGTCAGTGGGTAGGTAGTTGTTCATCGTTTGTCACCGCTTCCTTTGATTGTTCCCCGTGCAGCACGGCTATAAAGTTTGTCTAGGTTTTCTTTAGCTAGTTCGTTCAGGTCTACGTTCAAGTCCCGAGCTAGTGCAGCTACATACCAAAGCACATCACCCAGTTCAGCAGCAATACCAGCACGATCAAAGTTGTTGTCCCTGATCATCTTCTTTACTTTGTTTGCTACCTCACCTGCTTCACCAGCTAGACCCAAGGCAGGGTATAGAACCTGGTGGGCTGACGAATAGATAGCAGTCCGCACCGCCATCTTCTGGTATTCGTTCAGGCTCATGGGCTTATACTTGTATACCTCGTCGTAGTATTCCCAAGCTTCTAAGTCAAACTCGTTTATCATTCTTCGGCTTCCTTCCACCATCGTTGTTCTGCGTCCAAGTTAAAGTAATCATCTAACTGAATCAACCCCTCTTCCAATAGAAAAGCCACTACGACACTCTCACAAATGTCGTTCTGCTCAAGCAATAGAGCAAGGCCATAATTTTCTACGAGGGCGGCAATTTTACTTTCTAAATCAAACATTGTCAATAGGCCTTAGTGATAGGTAACGTTACCGTGAATCTCTAGGGGACCGGGTGCTTCGTTCAAAGACTTGATAACAAAGTAGGCATCATCAAACGAGTCGAACTCAACCTCAATCTCACAGATCTCTTCGTCAATCTCAGCAACGAATACTGCGAACCATTCCCCTGTGTCTACATCTTCGTATGGTCCGTCAAGATGTTTGTAGATAATCATTTCTTTTTCTCCTTGATCCACTCTGTTGGGATTACTTCCTGTGCGTAGAGGAAGCCATGTTTGTCACACCAATCAGCATAGGATGTCTTCGATCCCTTCCTGATCTTAGCATTAGGATTGCTGAAAACAAAACGAATGTCAAGCTCAGGATACTGCTCTTTGATGAGTAGATGTTTCTTTCTATCTGACGGAAGAAACCTACCCTTTGTCTCAATGAAGATACCGTTTGGTAACTGAAAGTCAGGGGTGTAGTGCCTGACCTCTGACACAGCATACGGTATCCTCACCTCTTCATACTTAAAGCTTATGTCACGAAGCTTAAGCCATGCTGCTGTTCGTTTCTCTAGGCCTGATCTGAAACGCATTTAGGCGGCTCCCATACTTGGCCTTCGTATCGACGCAGCCAGAGCAGCCTTGCGTTCTCAATCACACGATCCTCTTCACCACCGTAGGCACGAAGGCAGGCTTCATACAGGTCTTGTTCGGTTTCACAGTCACCAAGAAGAACGTTAGCTTTAGCAGGACCAATACCATACAAGCCTACGATGTTGTCTGCACGATCACCCGTAAGGATTTGCGTATAGAAGAACTTCAATCCCTCGAACTCTGTCATGGTTTTGAATTCACGCTTGTTCGGATTGTAGTGGGTGCATGGGATTTGCAGCATGTCTTTGTCAATGGATATGACAATAGCCTCAGGTCCATACTTGGTGGCCCAGATGCCAATCAGATCGTCCGCCTCTTCACCTTCTGACACAATGGCAGACCAATTCTCTTCCATGTGTTGTCGTATCTCTTGCAGGTGTTGGGGTTTGTCTACCGATTTACGGTTGCCTTTATACTCGTGGGTGACAGCTATGTCATACCGGAAGTTACCTTTGCCTGTCAGGAAAACCTGGTAGTCTTCTTCGGTAGGTGACCACAGAACTTCTTGTAGTGCCTGATCCAACAGATCGTCTACCTTGTCGATGGCATCATCAATGCTTTCGTCCTCGCAAGAGAATGCTGCACGGTATGCAAAAGGATCACCATCAATCAGAACCTGTTTCATTACTCGTCTTTCCTTTTGTTTGTTTGTTCACGTTCTTTGGATCTTTGGCGTTCATCATCTGTCATTGGACTAATATCATCGAAACGAAATGCTGCTGACTTCTCACGGAACCAATCATCAGACAGGGGGTGCCTGCCTTTTGGCAGTTTATCTGTTTCACTCATCCTTGCCTCCTGTCAGTTCTTCGATGATCTTGTCGTAGTCTTCATCAGTCATCGTCGTCTCCCTTTGCGTCCGAAAGTGCCTTGATTGCCCGCATCTGTGTGTCGTGCTGGGCAATGTGCTTCAAGGCAGCCTCGTAAATCGTCAGCTTGGCCTCCAGTTCTTCGATGCGGGTAGCTTGTTTCTGCACAACTTCTTCCACATAAGATGTCCCACCGATGCGTGGTTCAGTTATAAACCACCGCTCCATGCTGTCTGCCATAACCATTTTCCCCCACAGATCATCACTCATCTTTTGTCTCCTACTAATGCTTCCCAACTCACAGGGAATAGCTCTGCCATCTTGTCACTGATCTGCTGTGCTACCAGACGTGACTCATACTGTGTGTCTTCCTTGAGGCGTAGCTTACACATCGAAGCAAAGGCATCAAGGCTACCAGACCAATACCACTCAGTCATTGTGCTTTGTGGTAAGACCATGCGTGCCATCTCCGGGGCGCATCCGGTGTATATCATCTGATCATACAAATCCATTACTCTACCCATAGCATCATCAAGCATGTGGTGATCGGCAGAGTAAGAACCCTCAGACCCCTGCTTCTTGTCAGCACTACGACCACGCCACACATCAGGCACATAGAACTCTGGTTCATCATCTACGTAGCGACGACTGATCTCATTCCAGCGTAGGAACTTATGCTTGACTAGCTGTCTAGCTACAAAGATAGGTGCCTTGACGTGGAATGATGCAAAGGCATGACCGAATGGGCTGATGTGTTCATGCTTGGCTAGATAACGGATTAGCTTATCGTTCTGTTCTTTTGTGTAATGGCCTGAGTGTTTAGCAAATGACACCCGTGCAGCATCTACAACAGATGTGTCACTGCCCATGTGGTCGATGTATGTTGCTTGGATCATGTTATCCCCTACGTGTGGAAGACGGGGCTTACGCCCCGCCCGTTAGTTTTACCAGCGATCTTCTGCAGTAGCCATCTCTTCGAAGGGCACATGCTCAAGCACACCGATCTTCTCAAGTCGGACAGATGCTGTTGATCCTTCACCGTAGACCGAGATCTTGACAAGGGCTTTGGTCCCATTGCCTAGTGCACCATCCTCAACGAAGTCCCACTTCTTGTTGGTCTTGCCGTGTGTCACAGCAGGTGCACCACCGAAGTCCTCAATGCCCGAGGGATGAACATTGGGGCGCTTCAGTTTCATACCAGCACGACCACCAGCAACATCAAAAGGTTTGATCATCTTGTTACCCATCGACACCTCAGGGAAACCCAGGTCGATCATACGGTTTACTTCGTCGCTGTCCTTGGGGACAAACACAACGTTGAACTGACCATTGGTTTTCTCGTGGAACTCCGAGTCGTCCATGTTGTCAGTGAACACACGGGCGTAGAACAGTTCGCCTTCAAACACACCATACTTAGTTTGTTTTTTCTGAGCCATGTCAATCTCCTTTACTGGCTTGATAGTCTAACGTAACTCCAATTATCTTGAGTGTCAAGACAAAAAGAATAGGGCTGATGGCAAAAAGTATAGGGCCAATCAATGGGTATCCTTCCAATTTCTGCCGATATCTGTTGAGCCTGCCAGAGGGCAGAGCATACTGAATTTTACTCCGGTGTCAACAATTGATTGTCGTTGTAGGTCACCGAGTCTTTCCGCTGTGCTGTAGTCACCAGCTACTTCTGTCTGCCATTCGTCATGTGGCCATGTGACAAGCTTAAAGTCAAAGCCTTGTTGCTTAGCCTGGCGTGTCCACTGCAGGGCAGAGTGTTTCATAATGACAGACTCGCCGTTCTGCAGCATGCCAGCCAGTGCTTTGTGTTCCGAGGGAACCTTTACCTTGCGGCCATCAAGACCACGGAACCAGCCACGCTTGGCTACATACGGGATGATCTTCTTCTTTAGCTCTGACAAACCTTGGATGGACTCCATGAAGTTATCCACCGCTTGGCCTGCCTCACGAGTGTTGACCTTAAGTATCTGTGCAATCTTTGCATTACCAGCACCAAGAAGAAATGCGTAGATGAAAGTCTTAGCCATGTCTCTGGTGATGTGTGACATACCGAGTGCCTTGCGGTTCAGGTTGTGGATATCCGTTTCGTCTTCCTTATTGCCGGACACAATAGCATGGACATACTCTTCGGACTGCATCAGGTGGGCCAGCACACGTAGCTGGATGCCTTCTGCGTCTGTGCCTACCAGCCAGCTACCCTCAGGTGTGCACCACAGTGCACGAAAGTCACCGTCATACCGTGCCTTCACCTCTTCTACCGCAGTCTTAGGGGTGCCGTGGAAGGCAGACGGGATGTTCGCTTGGTTAGGGGCTGAGTGTGCCATGCGTCCTGTCCATGCACCGATGTGTGTGAACCTACCGTGGATGCGGCTGTCAGCACCAACATGACCCAACCATTCTTCAAGACTAGACCGCCGACCTTCGATGGTCAGCCACTCTGCCAGACGTTTGGCACCAACAGGTGCAGTATCGGGAAGCGTGTTAAGGTTTGCCTCACTCATGGTCCAGCCATAGCGGGCAAACTTAGCGCCACGATCCTCTTGATTGTTCTCTTTCATACTCGATATGTCCTTTCGTCTTTTCGTATGGCTCCCACCCTGCTTCCCACATCCTGTCGATGCGTTGCTTGGGTGAACCAGGATTGAATTCAACCCAGTCATAGCACACTAGCTCGGGTGGTTGAACAGACCAGTCTACCTTTGTCTGGTAGTATTTCTCACGGGCCTTAACAACACTAGAGAAATCAGAACCGTCTTTCTTCTTGCGGTATACAAGTCTGTTAACCTCTTCAAGCTTGGGCGGGAAGTCTTCTTGGAAGCCAGCCTCTAGCTCAGCCATGCGGCCCTTGATCTCTGTCAGTAGTGACGCTGCTTTCTGGTGGTCAAAGTAGAAACCATTGGCTGTCATTTCCTCACACAGAATCTGAATGTCATGCTCACACCGCAGTGCGTCCTGCCACTCAGGATCAGTGATGATGTTTTTAAACTTACGGTAAAGCTTGACGGTAACCGTAACGTCTTGGTGACAGTAGTCAATCATCTCTTCGGTCAGCCTTGAGAAATCCTTGAAGGATATCTTGTGGTCACCGAGGCGTCGGCCCCATGCGTCAAGGCTGTGGCCTTTGCCATCCAGTGTGTAGTCGATCAGACGTGACACCACCAGTGTATCTATGACAGACTGAGGGTCGATCAGGTCGGGCTGGACCAGATGGTTGATAACTTTAACATCGAAGCCAAGACCGTTATGAAAAACAAAACTGTCAATGTCTTTGCAGTAGTCAATGAACCTCTCCCTTTCTTGTTGGTCTGAGTCAACGTTGAGAAACTGTAGCTTGTCACCAGTGTCAACGTCTTCGGAACAGATCACCCAGATGCGTGTTGCATCCAAGGCATCCGTTTCGATATCCATTGCTACTGTTGTCATTGTTCGTCCTCTTCATCATCACCAAACAGACCTGCCCACAGGAACATAAGAACAGTCCAGGGCCAGATCAGGCTGTGCATGATGGTCCGTCTAAAGTTAAGCTCATCGTAACGTTCCAGCAGGTGGAAGATCGTCAGGATGTGGATGTAGTGTAGGTAGATACCCAAGAAGTAGATGGTCGCTGCAATGAACGCCATCCAATCAAACGAAAGCATACTTTTCCTCCAAGGTGAATGTGTCTGTGTTGAATTTAAGTTGGCCAGCATACCCTGTCGGGCCTACCGGACGGTTCTTTGTGACAAGAAGCTTGGTGGTGTTCCTTTCGTCAGCATCTTCTGCCATCTTGTTACGCTGCAGGTCTACCACAACGGATGCCCGTTGTTCAATCATGCGGCAATACTTTACTTGGCCATCGTCATTCGTGTGACCAATCGTTACGATACCAACACCAAGCTCTGCGGCCAGCTTGGACAGGCGAACAGCAAGGTCAGCAAGGAATTGTTCTTTGCTTTCTTCTGCACCCATGTTGGCTGCGATGTCTTGGATAGGCTCGAAGAATACGTAGTTCACATCGCAAGCCTGTGACAGATACCTGATGTGCTGCAGGATATCAAGAGGATCATCCTCATCGTTCAGAAAGAATTGGAACAGGCGTTCATCTTTAGTCAGGGTTTGGATAGCCTCTTGAACCTTGGTGTCTGCCGCCTTCTGTTCGATCAAGTCCTTGCGTGTCACGTTGTCACGTAGCTCGTAAGACACCAGCCCCAACAGAGAACGCAGCTTGGTTTCTTCCATGTGCCATGTGGCGATCTTGATATCGGGGTAGTGCTTCAAGATACGATACTCTAGGTAGCGCATGAATTCTGTCTTACCGATACCTGTCTGTGCTTTGAACAGAGTGAAGTGACCCTGCATCAGGCCGAGGCACATATCATCGAAGTCACTGATACCTGTCTCTACGTAGACGTGGTTCTCTGCCTTGTTGTAAAGCTTGAGGAATTGATCTGACGTGTTGATGATGTTCTCTGGTGTATACTTACGGGCATTCATCCACGCATTGTAATACTCAGACTTGGCACCAGCACTGAGGAATTCATTGGCGTCTTTGTATTTGTCATGCTGCACACGGTAAACCTTATTCGGAAACAGGTTGGCAATCCGTTGGGCAACAGCATTACCCTGATCATCATGTTCGATTGACAGAATGATCTTGTCGAAAGACCGCAGCCATTCCGTGACGTTAGTCCAGAGGCGCTTCGATGGGGTGGCCGAGGGCAGGCTGACAAAGGCCGAGGGATACTTGTTACTGTTGCACATCTGGTATGCAGACATGGCATCAAGCTCACCCTCTGTGATGGTCACGATCTTACCCGAGCCTGCATTCCACAGGTTCATACCGAACAGTTCATCAGACTGCAGGTTCATCGCACGGAATTGCTTGGGGAAGAACCTGGTTTTGATGCCACCGGATGGGTAGATGTAGTCTTGTTTGACAGGCACACCGGACTGATCCAAGTATGTCTTGCAGTTAAAGAACCGCATGGTTGCCTCAGAGATATCACGATAGGTCATAAAGACACCATCTAGTTTCTCTTGCTGCACAGGCCGTAGCTGCGGGGTAGTGTTGTTTGTCATTTCCCAATCATCCTTTTGCTGTGTTGGGTATTCATCTTCTGCCCAGTCAAACTTGCGGGCACGATCCCGTGGGTATCTGCGGTCGCAGCTATGACAACGGCCAGCCATACTCTCTGTGTTATAGCTGAAAGCATCAGACGATCCGCAGTCTTCATACGGGCAGGCGGTGTGGCTTTTCCAATTAGACATGAAAGATATGATCCCAGTAGTCAGACGTAAAGATTTCTATGATGCAGTAAACCTCAGTAGGTGTCAACTCTGTTAGTGGTATGCTGACACCAGTCTCTGCATCGTAGGCCTCGGTGATGGAAAACTCTGGCTCATGCTGAACCTCGAAGGTAGACCCTGTGTCACCCCAGCTATCCCAATAGCCAGCCCCATCATCCCACAGTTCACCATACACAATGACAGTCCGATTGTCCTTGGTAATTTCTGTCGTATACTCAGTCATAATTTTTCCTCTTGACAGATTTGCGAATCACTGTATGCTAGGGCTTGCCCTTGGCAAGGGTGATATTAGTATTCCCCTTTAGGCTTGAGCATATCTAGCACTACTTCTTTGTCCTCTTCTAGCTGTTCTTCTAGCTCATCTTCAAGCATCCAGTCAGCATCATCAACATCATGAATGATCTTGTAATGATAAGAGTGCAAAGGTTTATTCTTGTAGGACATATTCCATACTCCATGTTAGGGCCTTGGGTAGGCCTGCGCAGAATGATTCTGCATCTTTCTCTTTTGGTGTTGAATACCAACACAAAAGCTTACCGTCTCTGTCGTATATCAAAACACGTGTCATGTTTACCACTCCGTCTGGTATTGTTGTCCGAGGCTCAGAGCCAGCCGTAGGCCAGCCAGTTCTCTTTCTAGGTAGGTGGTATCCAGACCATCCCACAAGGCGTCGTCTAGGGCTCTCTCCGTGGCTCTGATGGCATCTTCTGTGTAGCACCATAAAGCACGCCCTGCGGGCTGTCCATCTGTCATTTTATTTGTCACAATTCCACTCACCATTTCCTTGTTTTCCACCACACCCAACACTCAAGGCAGTGTCCTTTGCCAAGCAGTAAGTCTATGACAAACACCATGTTGGGTAGCTTGCGTTTCTTCCAGTCCCAATTGCGGGCACTGAATGTTTGGTTGCTGGCACCCCCTGTCAGAACATTAAACAGAACCGACAGGGCAATGCCTACTCTTTCGATATACTTAAGCACCATCACCACCAAGCTTGTAACGGGTATACCTTTGGCCTGTCACTGGGTGGCTCTTCCACTCTGACACAATATTGTATCCACGCCCACGCAATTCTTGTATGCGTTTAGTCAGGCTGCTTATGCTGTATTCTACCAAAGCTTCCCGCACTGTGATGCTGCCTGCCTTGCGTAGGTGCTTTAAGATCTTGTCGTGTTGGCTTCTCATGTTCTATCCTTTCGTTGCTTTCTTTAGCTGTTCCAAGCGTAGCTGCTCGGCACCTAGATGAAACTGTAGCTTTTCTATTTTGTCAACAAGAGATTGCAGCTCATCTTGTATTTTCTTGATGGCTTGTTCTGAGTTTTCTATTTCGCCTGCCATGCTCATGCGTCTACCCTTTCATGTTGTTTGTTGGCTTCTAAGACAGCCCTAGCAAAGCCACGGGGTGTGGCGCTGCGGATGTTCTTTGTCTTCATGCTCTTACCCCCAAGCTTTTTGTATTGCTGGCTATATCCTGCGTCTACTGCAACAGGTCGGGCAGTAGGCATGACAAAACCACCGCCTGTCCAAAGGCATGTTTTCTTTGGGTAGGCGTCACGGTCTGCAATATACTCGGGCCACTTCGGATGCGCAGCCTGGTTTGGTGGGATGTATCCCCCGTAATGCCACGGGTGGAAACTGTAGTCAGGCTTGCGCCATATGCTTGCCAGCACAGACACGGGGTTTTCTATGAAGTATGGCACACCCAGCATGTCGAACAGATCACCACACCACATGGCATAGCTTGCAGCTTTCCATTGGAATTCAGGGTCACGTTCTGCCTTGGCTTTGAAATGTCGGGCACCAGAAACAGCCAGATCTGTGCAGACAGGAAAGGCCATAGCAAACACCACCCCCTGTCCGTTCATCTCGTGATACAGATTGTATAGTGTATCGTAATTATGTAGGTCAGCGTGCACAAACTCTACAGATCCACCCCCTTTGAAATCCCAGCGTGTGTTGTTGTCATGTTGAATGTCGTAAGCATAGCAGGTGTATCCTGCCTCAGCCCATGGCCGCAAAGCCTCGCCTGTGTAATCGTATAAGCTTAGAACAATACCTTTTGTCATTTGTCTAGCCCCTTACGTTAAGTAGAACGTTTTGATTTGGTTCATGCACAGGCCAAAATCACCAGCCCTATAGTGCTCATGTGCCCGGTCCATGGCATCATCACGGCCCCACCAAATTTCTTCGGGTATCATGGGATTGCCTGCGTCTTTTGCCTGTTCGTCAAGCATGTTATCCAAAACAATGCTTAGGTTTATCTTGTCGGCTGGTGCACGGCCTTCCAATAGGCTGCGTGCCAGATCACTTGATACGTGTTGCCAATTGCTAGGCATAACTTAGCCCCCCATCAATACCCGTTTCACGTCAGCCTTTGTGCGGCCCGACAATGCGCATATCTCATGTAGTGTTGCGTTCCAATGCGTATCAAAGTATTCACGCACCATCTCATCTGTCCATTTTGCAAACATATCTTTTCCTTTCCTATTAGTGTTTCGTATAGCTGATATTGCCGAATAGAGTAGACCAGCAAGCCCGACAGTCACCACAGCTATTGCCTTGCTTTGGTGCTGGACATGCATAGCCATAGACAGTAGACCCCTTGCGGTGCACAGTAGACGTTAGGGCATGACCAGCAACAGGCTTGTCCCCTACCATGGTTGCACTAACCCGAATGACAAGGTTCTTTGGCTCTTGGCCATAGGTCTTGCGGTATTGCTTCACAATCTTGGCCTCACGTGTTGGCAACCAATGCTTGATCTGCGGGGTTTTCTCGCATGCTTTGACAATGGCACGCAGCATTTCCACGCTGTCTAGGTCACCACTATCAAACCAACGGTGATACATTTCGCCTGTCTTGTTTGCAATACGCATGATTTGGAATGCCACGGCATCTGCCCACTTGTCTGGGTTGCTGTTGATCATGGTGACAGCCTTGATGTAGTTTGCCTGCCAGCCTTTGTTGACAGAGGGTCTAAGCTTTTGAATCTTGCGGGCATAGCACCCCGAACAAACAGAACCCTCGACCTTGGCAAGCTTTGAGCCTACATGACAAGCAAAGGCATCTGTGCTGAAGGTAGAACCTGGCATCTTGCTATTGCCTGCACTAATCTTGGTTATTTCTGTTGCTGCTTTTACAGTCCAATTCATCTGTTTACCTTTCCAGATTGATTGATTGATATATCTAGGGGAACGCTGGCACACATTCCCCCGATATGTCAACCTTTAGTATCCAAGCCACCCTAGAACATCTTCGGCACAATACGTTTCCTTATCACCAGCCCACAAAATAAACTCTACCCAGTCGCTTTCGGCATGGTGTTTCTTAAACTCTACGTATGCCCGTGCCTTAGTGATTGTCAGGCCTTTTGCGCTTTCGTAATATGTCATTTTGTTTTCCTTTCCTTTGATCCAGTAAGGCACCACCACCAAGCTGCTGTATAGCAGCGTAAAATGGTGCCCATCTTGACCAAACTGCTTTTCAGCAGTGTAAACTAGACCAGACATTTGGCGGGCTGATTCAAGTCACCGCTCTTCGGCCCCGTATCTTAGGCCCTGACCTTACCGCTTACCTTGAACACTGTGCCTTAACCTTGGCAGATACTCAAACATTTTGTCAACCACTTTTTGCTAGGGCCTTTCACCGTAGCCGCCGGAAAGATTCGGGCCAGTTTGCTAGGGCTACGCCGCCAGGCCGTTTGGCTGTTGTCGTTTCCGATGAATCAAACATGGCACCAACAAAACAAAAAGACAATGGCTAGGAAGGATAGGTAATGGTATACAAAAGTATAGTGTGCTCGTGTATTATAATGTGTCAGGCATTTTGGTGGTGACAACGTGTTATAGTATAACATGGGCAAAGCATGTGCAGTATGCCAAGGCAGGGCCAAGGCAATGCCAAGGTATAATCCAATGTATACAAAAGGATAGCACAGATTGGTTGGGGGTAAGGTGTATTTCCCATATGAGGTATCATAATACCACAAGGATAAGCCAAGGCATACCAAGGCACAGCACAGCCAGGCTAAAGGATGGCGGGGGGTATGCGAAAGGATAGCTTGACACACCCGATGGCAGGGGGCACGGGGGAGGGCCTCTTGTATGTACAATGCACCATAAAATTTTCTCAGTAAAATTCTGAGCATGCAAAAAGAAACCTCCCAAGGGATTCAACCCAAGGGAGGTGCATCTGGACTTGTCCATAAGATTATAATGATG
>Ga0209653_1001710_pt1 | contig 17252 bp, 17 predicted proteins | sample SaaInl6LU_22_DNA_FD_184644 | JGI IMG/M metagenome (GOLD analysis project Ga0209653, IMG submission 184644) | Marine microbial communities from expanding oxygen minimum zones in the Saanich Inlet - ESP_116LU_22_DNA (SPAdes) (version 2) | ecosystem: Environmental > Aquatic > Marine > Intertidal...
AGCGCCGACTAGGGCAATGGTATTGACACTGGCGAACAGCTCTCGCAGCTGTTGATTGCAGAACTGCATAAGTTACACCCTCATCATAAAGGCAACCAAGTAAAACTTGAGTGACTCAGTTTTTGGCATCTTATCCTAATGCCAACATTCAGGCGACGAGACTATTGGACCAACAAACCGCAGGGCTAAACGAGACTTCACCGCTGCGCTGGTATAAGATTTAAAATCTTAACAACAACCACTGAGAAAACCCTTTGAGTCGAACAGTTCCAATGCAAATGGCCGATATCGCTCGTATCGCTGGTGTTTCCAAATCCACCGTCTCACGAGCGCTTGCCGACTCGCCACTGGTCAACGACAAAACCAAGAGCCTTATTCGCGATATCGCCCAACAACATGGTTATCGCATCAATATTGCTGCCCGTAATTTTCGATTAAAAGAATCTTTAACGGTGGCACTGCTGATACCCGAGGCCGACGGTGTCGATTGGACTATCTCTGACGCGTTCTTTTTAGAAATGACGGCAGCAATCGCCGAAGCTCTCGACCAACGTGGGCACGCGCTATTGCTAACACGTACTTCCCCACAGTCTGGGGAGTGGATTGAGGAGTTCGTCCGTCGTCGCCATGCTGACGGAATTATTCTTATCGGCCAGGGCTCACAACACGAAGTCATCCAGAATATTGCAAAAACCTTTCGTGGCATCTCTGTCTGGGGTGAAGCGATCGCCGGGGCCTCTTATCCAACTGTAGGCACCGACAATTTTTTGGGGGGGCAACGCGCCACTGAACACCTTCTTAAACGTGGCTGCAAGCGTATCGCCTTTGTTGGTTATGAGCCTGCACCTGAAATCCAAGCGCGCTTCCAAGGTTACCTCAGTGCGATCCATGCTGCTGATATCCAGCATGACGAAACCATTGTTTTTAGTGCCGTCGTTGGCAGTAGCTCGGCTAATTTGGTGCTAGAACGAATCATTGATCAGCATGAAATGATTGATGGATTCTTTGTCGCTACTGATCAACAAGCAGTCGCACTCATGACCGCTTTACAAAAAATTGGCGTGGATATCCCTTCGCAGTGTGCGATTGTAGGTTATGACGATTTACCGATCGCTCGCTGGTATCATCCAGCATTGACGACTATCCACCAGAGCCGCACCTTAGGCGCTCAGATTTTAGTGGATAACCTTTTGGCCGCTATTGAAGGGCGCGACACGGCCAGCGTTAAACTCGACCCTGAACTAGTGGTCAGAGAGTCCGCATAGCTAAATTTGCGTCTAGAGCCCTTCAACGCACAGCGTGCACCTGAGCAACCCTGCCCATCTCTTCTAAACTCACGCTAAAGCGAGGTGCGAAGGTTAGGTCGCGATGATCGTTAGGGGCGGTAGTGTATGGGGCCATCAGCGTGATCGTGCCACTCTGCTCATTAATGGTCAGTACTGTTGCACCAAACAAATGATCACAATTACCCAGCACACTGGTTGTGGTACCTGCAGGACGCCAAGGGCCAGAAATATGCTCTGACAGATACAGCCTTATCTGCATGTTGACCTCATCTCCTGGCTGATCCTCGCTGATACGATCTGTAGTCGCACACAGCAACAGAAATTGTCGCCTCTCCTTGAGAGCATAGATTTTTGGCACCTCGAGCTGAGTAAAACTGTGATCATCGGGAAATACGACCGGTGGCAAGAGCTCTATACCCTTGTCCGGCTGAGAAGGATCCCAGCGTGCTAAGCCCATGGCCGGCTTTACAGCCGAGGCCTTTGCAGCAAAAGCCATATAGTTTTTGCCACCACTTGCAAACAAGAAAGGATCGCGCCAAGCGAGAATACACCCCCCCGCCTCGCCATCCGCACAGCCCAGCCGCTCCGGCGCTTCCAGATAGTAACCGGCCTCGACAATAGCCGCGTAATCTCGAACCACGGAAGAGAGCAGAAAACGCTCAGCACCCACCAGGCTAACAGCCGAGGGGGTTTGCGCCAGCGCCATATTTTGCACAAATGGTCGGTCGTTGGTCGGTTGTTCTATGCCGGTATAGCCAACCCACAAGGTATCTTGATGATCGACATAGACAGAACCACTCCAGACATTGCGGCTGTCGTGGTGGTCACTGGCTGCACCCGGTGTTTGAAACACACCGCAATCGAACCAGCTGTATCCACCATCTGTCGATGAAAAATGGTGGACATGAAATGGGTAGTTATTGCGCTCATCGGGATTGACTGCCTCACCGTTGTCAGTGCGCCGCGGCAGCGCTAAACAGTAGAGATGCAGCTCACCTTGGAAATGGCAACTCCATGCGTCCCATAAAAAATAATCGGGGTGGGCGATGCCATCGGTAAATAGGGCCAATTTTGCTGTTTCGGACAATAACATGAGTCTCAACACTAAAAATGAAAAAAGGGCGGGCCGCTGTTACCGCGGCCCGCCACACAGAGCTACCGATTAAAATGCGTAGCGAATACCGATAACCGAAGAGCGACCACTGAGCGGACGAGCGCGGACATAATCACCCGCTGCCGCCGAGCCCTCTTCTGACTCAGTCAAGACGAATTCGTCAGTGAGGTTATTGATGTTGAAATTAACCGACAGCGCATCGGTAATGTCGTAACGCCCGTACAGGTGAATCAGCGTATAGCCATCCTGTTTGAGGTCGTTGTTGTCTTGCATGTAAGCCTCTGAAGAGCCGACCAGTGAGGCGCCTACCATAAACTTGTCATAGGCGTACTCAGGGCTGATCGTGTAGATGAAATCAGCTTGGCGACGCGGCGTGTTGCCAATGACATCGGCATCCTCCGAATCTTTAGCGATCTCAGCATCAACCCAGGTCAGGTTGCCCTGCACGCTAAAGCCGTTGCCCAGCTGGTAAGCCCCTTCCAGCTCGAGGCCGGTGGCCTCGTACTCGCGGATAAATGTCAGCCCGCTGGTAATCTCAGCATTAGTCTCTTCAACCGTGGTGTCGAACAACGTGACATACGCCTGCCAGTGGTCGGCTTGATGTTTGTAGCCAATCTCAAACTGATCGACACTGTCATAGCCATCGGTGTTGGCAGTCAGCGAGCCGTCGCTGTTCAACGCGCCTGCAATTTGCGTCAAACGATCGCCAATGGCGCGACCGCCCGACGAGAAGCGAGCAAATACCGAGGAGTAGTCGGTCAGCAAATAAGAGCCACCCAAAGTGTATGAGGTGTTATCTGCATCATAATTAACATTGGTAACTACCGATGAACTCTCATTTAACACGCGAACGCCGCCTGCAATGAAGTCTGACATAGCACCTGAGTTCTCCATCAGCGCATCACTGTCAAGACGAGTAATCTCGCCATCGACAACTTCGAATTGACCAACATTACCGTTTCCGTTCAAATCTCGACTCTCGCTACCTCCGCAGCATCCATCCAAACGGCGACCGCGCGCTTCAACATTGTCTTGGCGCACTCCTACATCCACATAGAGGCGGTCGTTGATGTTAAAACCGACATTGATGTAGGGGGCAAATGTGGTGTATTCCAAATCCCAGTCCCAGCTCAAGAAACTCTGGCTGAGCGCGCCATTGTCAGCCAGAACGACATCGACAACTTCACCATCCACGTCAATACCGGCATCGTTGGCCACATAATGAATATTTTGTGCATTGCTGCCACTGAGAGTCTGCATACGCGCATGCCAACTATTCCAGCTAATGTTGATATTTTGCTTGCTGACATAGACGCCGGCATCAACATTGACGCCGTCAAAGGATTTGGAAACACTGAAGTCATTGACGAAAAGGCCAACATCCTCAAATTTCGTATCAAACAGCAGGTTGGTGTAAGCGAGTTGATCGGAGTCGGCAGCTGCGCCATTGATGGTCGCAGTAACACCCCCCGAGCAGTCCAAGGAAACCTCGTCAACACTAGCGGTGTCACACAGCGCTTCGCCTTTTGCCGCTATGGTATCTGTACCGCCGGCAAAGCCGTCGGTGAAGGGCGAAATAAAACCACCGCTGATAGAGGATTTGCGGAATTTGTTATTGACGCTCCAGCCATTGCCGAGCTCTTTATCGAACTCAAAACCGAAGGCCTGAACTTGGGACTCAATACCATCGGAGACAGCGCGCTGCTGAGCGTTGCCGTAGGGATCAAATGTAGTAATGTTGTCCGTCGCTGGCGAATGCAGGGTTTGGCTAGAGGCGTCGTATCCGGGCACGGGACCAAATTCACCGTTAGACTTCACCAGCACGGGCGAAGGCAGGTAGGTGGTCACTTTGTCGTCGAGGTGTTTGAAGTAAAACCGCAAGTAACCGTCATCGATCTCTTTAGTCAGGTTAAATTTGACTTGGCCGCCGCTGTCGCCATTGAAATCGCTCTCGCGGACGCCCTCGCCATCGCGAAAGAAACCACCAATGTGGTAGTACATAGTGTCATTGATACGACCACCGTATTCAAAGTCGGTGCGGAACTCATCGTAGTCTGCGCCCAGCGACAGGCCCACCGAACCGGCCTCGTCTCCGCCGGTTTTGCTGATTAAGTTAATGATACCCCCAGGTGAGTTAGAGGCCGTCGTCGATGCGGAGCCACCGCGGATCGATTCGACGCGCCCGACACTCCAGTCGTAACGCAGAAAATTGTCTGTATTGGCAAAATTCATGTCGCCAAACTCCAGTACCGGCAGGCCATCCTCGTGAATCTGCATGTACTTAGAACCGCCGGTGGCCAGCGGAATACCGCGCACAGTAATATTGGCATTGCCGTTGCCGCCCGAGCTCTCGGAGCGAATACCGGGCAGGCTGCGGAAAATTTCAGCCGCCGAACGCGGTGCCAATTTCATAATATCTTCTTCGCTCAGCGCACTGACAGAGACACTGGCCTCGAGCTTGGTCACACCTTCTCGGGCGACACCGGTGACAATCACCTCTTCAACTTGCTGGGCTAAAACCGAACCACTAAGTGCGGCGGCTATGGCTGCTGCAATGGGTGCTTTTTTTATCATAGTAAACGTTTTCATAGTTTCTCCTTGTGGGTTCAAGAGGCCGACTGAATGGCTGGATTGGACCTAATCAGTCAACTTAACGGCTCATTGAGTTATTTCTTTTGTTTGCCGTCATTAGACACTAATTTATATTGCAACCGGTTGCAAGCGGTTTGAAAACCCATTATAAAGAGAATGAAACCGATTGCATTAATTCGGTCACTCTTTACACTCACTAATATTGTTCGCCTTAAAATGACCAAGGTGATAAAAAGACCCATCCGCAACGCCGCCGCGACGGCCGTTGCCACCACACAGCGAGGCGATACCCATGGCGACCACCCACCAGGCTCACCCAACCCCCACTGTTACCGATGCAGGGCGTTCGGCTCGCTGGCTCACTTATCTTTTATTTCTATTGTTTGCCGTGACCACCGATGCTGTTGGCGTCATTATTCCAGAGGTGATAGCCGAATTTGGGCTGACCCTTACCCAAGCCAGCGGGTTTCATTATGTCACTATGTTGGCGATTGCCTTATCCGGACTCGGACTCGGCTTCTTGGCCGACCGCTATGGGAGGAAGCGTACCATTCTGCTCGGCATGGGACTCTTTTCCGCCGCCACACTCGGCTTCGTCGCCTCCAGTCAATACGGGGTGTTCTTGCTGCTAATATTTACCATGGGGCTTGCGATCGGTATCTTTAAGACCGGCGCTTTAGCGCTGGTTGGCGATGTCTCTAGCGACCCGCACAGCCACACCCGCACCATGAATCTGGCAGAGGGCTTTTTTGGCGTTGGCGCTATCGCCGGTCCCGCTATTGTCACCTACATGATCAGCCAAGATGTGCACTGGACCTGGCTTTACGGTGTGACCGGTGCCAGCTGTCTGGCTATTTTATTGTTTGTGCTCGGTCAAACCTTCCCCGACTATCAACCGGCCAGCGCCAGCAATGCCGGACTAAAGCCCACGCTGCGCAAAATCAAAGACCCTTACGTGCTCGGCTTTTCAGCCGCTATCGCCCTCTACGTGGTAACCGAGGCGGCCATCTACGTCTGGATGCCGACCTATCTGTTGGGCTACGACGGTCAGTTTGAATTAGTGGCGACCTACGCCCTCACCGGCTTTTTTATCTTCCGTGCAGCCGGACGCTTTATCGGCGCATGGATCCTCCACTCGCTGCCTTGGAAAACCGTATTGACGGTATTTTCCGGCGGTATTGCCCTCTGCTATGCCGGCGCTGTGGCACTCGGAGTCAACGCCGCTGCATGGCTACTGCCGCTGTCGGGGATCTTTATGTCGATCATGTACCCCACCATCAACTCTAAAGGGATCAGTTGTTTTGCCCCTTCGGAGCACGGGGCGGTGGCGGGCATCATTCTGTTTTTCACAGCCATCGCCGCCGCCGGTGGGCCGCTGGTAATGGCATTGCTCGGCGATGCTTTCGGCGACGTCGCCTACGGTTTCTACTTCACCCTAGGCTGCGCATTTGGGTTGTTTGTTTTGGCCCTACTCAACCAGCTATTTGACCTGACCGGCAAACGCGTCAACTAGTCCAGAGTCTGCCCGGCAGCGCAATCAAAAGCCAATTCAAAGGCGCCGACCAACCCCGAGACTGGCGCGTGCTGAGGCAGTTGTATCAGTTCCGCCATGGCCAACTCTGTATCTAGGTCGGGCCGATAACCGTTGAGCAGCGTGCGGGTTGCAATACGCACCTGTTCGAGCAGCCCTGGCGTCTGCATGACGCCACCACCCAAAACGATCCGATCTGGCACGCTCTGCAATATCAAGTTAGTGCACATTGCAGCCAGATAGTAGGTCTGCAAACGGAAAGCCAAATGGTCTTCCCCTAACTGACTTAAATCTTGGCCCCAACGAGCAGTCACCGTTGGACCTGCTGCCAACCCTTCCAAACAATCGCCATGAAAGGGACAAAAACCGGCATCAGCTATCTCTTCGCGATGGCGCGGCACCAACATGTGCCCCAACTCTGGATGGGTGAGGCCATTGCTGATTGCACCATCGACAACTAAACCACCCCCTATACCAGTTCCTATGGTCACATACATGACACGACGGAGGCCCTTACCTGCGCCGTGGCGCGCCTCAGCTAGAGCGGCGGCATTAACATCGGTCTCCACCATAATTGGAGCACTAAAAGTCTCCAGCAAATCAAGATAGCTAAAACCCGTCCATCCCACTTTGGGCGTGCTGCCTATCACCCCATAATTGGGTAACTGCGCAACAATTCCCACCGGCCCGAATGAAGCAACGCCAATAGCTGCTATATTGCGATCCGCTGATTCTCGCCGAATAAACTCCAGTACCGCCTCGCCGGTCGCAGCCGGAGAGGTGGTCTCAAACGTACTGGTAACGGCATTACTCCAGTGGCGACCTACACTGACAACAAACTTCGTGCCGCCAGCTTCTATTGCCACAAACAACCCAGCATTTGATAGCGACTCAGAGGCATCAGGATTCACGCTCTTCTCCTTCAAGCAAATAGGCATAGCTTTACCTATTTTGCAATCGGTTGCAAGACAGCTTGGAAAAATTCGGCTTATCCTATGGTGAGGACAATCGAGCGAAATCCCTGCCGAGATCCGATAGCATTTTTAGCCTTTGCGGTTACAACTCACGAATAGTAATAAAGACGCGCCGTTGTTGCCGCTATATCAAGCCAGCAACGTTGCTGCTAATGAATCAATTCCAAACAGCTGGTATTCATTAATAGTCAATTACAACGCAGAACACGGGCTAGTGATATAAACAGTTTCGGTGCGATATTAATTCTTCGTGATACTCACACGACACCTACCGCTAACATCGCCGCCGCCACCCGATCGAAGCTGGCAATGTTGGCGCCGTGCAGGTAGTCGACATGGCCGTTGGCATCTCTGCCATGCTCAAGGCAGGCGTTGTGAATAGTGTGCATGGTGGAGTGCAGCTGCTTATCGATTTTATCGGCAGACCAAAATAGATGCTGGGCATTTTGACTCATCTCCAAACCGCTCACCGCGACACCGCCGGCATTGCTGGCTTTTCCCGGCGCATAGAGCACCTGCGCGCAGCGCAGCACTTCTACCGCCGCCGCGGTGGTGGGCATATTGGCCCCCTCCGCAACACACACGCAGCCATTGGCCACTAAGGTGCGCGCCGCTTGCGCATCGAGCTCATTTTGCGTGGCACAGGGCAAGGCGATATCGCACGGCAGTGCCCACGGGCTCCTGCCCGGCAAGTACTGCAGGCCAAACTGTTCAGCCATTTCACTGATGCGGCCGCGCCGTTGGTTTTTCAGCTCAACCAAGTAGAGGCGCTGCTCTTTAGTGAAGCCGCCGGGGTTGTATACCGTGCCGTCGGAGTCGGAGATCGAGATCACGCTGGCACCCAGTGCCATCGCTTTGCTGAGCGCCGCTTGGGCGACATTGCCGGCACCCGAGATTGCCACCGTCAGCCCCTCGATAGTGCGCTGCTGTTGCGCCAACATCTCTTGAACAAAATAGAGCAGGCCAAAACCGGTCGCCTCGCTGCGCAATAAGCTACCGGCCAAGCTGAGCGGTTTGCCGGTGAGTACACCGTTGGCGCGGTTACTCAACTTTTTGTACATACCAAACAGATAGCCTATTTCGCGGCCGCCAACACCAATATCACCGGCCGGCACATCGCAATCGTGGCCAATATGGCGGTAGAGCTCGCTCATAAACGCCTGACAGAACCGCATCACCTCACCGTCGCTGCGCCCGCGCGGATTAAAGTCGGCACCGCCCTTGGCGCCGCCCAGCGGCAGGCCGGTGAGGGCATTTTTAAACACCTGCTCAAAGGCAAGAAATTTCAATACGCCCAAATCGACAGTGGGATGAAAGCGCAGGCCGCCCTTGTAGGGCCCCAGCGCACTGTTCATCTGCACTCGGTAGCCGCGATTGACCTGCACCTGACCGCTGTCGTCGACCCAACTGACACGAAACTGCACAATACGCTCCGGCTCCACCAGCCGCGGCAGCAGTGCAACCTGCTGGTACTCTGGGCGCTGCGCCAGCGGCCAGACACTCTGCAGAAGCTCCCCTACCGCTTGGTGGAATTCCGGCTGCAACGGGTTGCGGGCGGTTAACTGTTCAATAAATTCTGCTACAGTGGTGGCCATAGAGACTCCATGATAGACAACCAATTTGCAAGATAGTTTACGCCACTACAGGCCGGCTGTATCAATACAGGGGGAGCTGTATCCGTGCAAATAGCGCTCGAGTAGCTCTGACGATGGCTAGGCGATAAATAGCTTCAATGAGTAATCGCCAGCTAGCAGACTTTGTCCATACAGCGATTACCGTGGGTTTATTCATTCGGATAAAGGCAGTCGCTGTAATAGAGTTGATGGGTATAGATAAATATACAAAAAACTCAAAACAAAGGAATGCCATCAATGTCCGTAAAAAACTTGTTTATCAACTCGCTGCTGGCCACAGTTGCAGCCACGGTACTACTCACCACCCAAGCCCACGCTGAAGCGGGCAAACGATTGTGCGCCACCTGGGCTGGGCCTACTGCCCTAACCCCACTAAACGCCAAACCGCTCAGTGGCGACAGTGGGTCACTATTATAACGGCGCTTTTGTTGCAGTGGCGTTAACGCGCTTGTGACCCACAGCGCGCAGCGCGCTATCATGGCCAACACAACCAGCCGATAAAACCGCTGCCAACTGCACAGCCGCGGTGGTCATTTGCCGCGAGGTGCCCGATCGACAACTCAACCAACCAAGATAACCGCGTCGACTCGCCTATTGCCGGCATCACCCTGCGCACCGTTCACTGTAATGGCATTGCCCTGCGCGTGGCCGAGGCCGGGGTGCGCGGGCCACTGGTGCTGCTAGTGCACGGCTGGCCAGAGGGTTGGTACTGCTGGCGTCACCAGCTGCTGGCGCTGGCCGCAGCCGGCTACCGCGCTGTGGCACCAGACATGCGCGGCTACGGTGGCAGCGACGCCCCCGCGGGCGCCGAACACTACAACGTGGTAACCCTCACCAACGATTTGACCGGCCTGCTCGATGCGCTCGGCGAGCCGCGTGCCGTATTGGTCGGCCACGACTGGGGGGCAATTATCGCCTGGCAAGCGATGCTGTTATCGCCGCAGCGGTTCTCTGCACTGATGGCAATGAGTGTCCCCTACGGCGGCCGGCCGAGCCGTTCACCGATGGCGCTGTGGCGCGAGCAGTACGGCGACAACTTCTACTACATCCTCTATCACAACCAGCCCGGCGGCGTCGCCGAGGCGGAGTACGACGCCGATCCGCGCGGCCTGCTCAGCCGGCTCTACCTGTCACCGAACAGCCCCCGCCAGCCAAAACAGATCACCGACCCCAAAGCCAGTGCCGGCGGCTGGATAGGCCGGCTCGGTGCAGCGACGGCACTGCCCGACTGGCTGACGCAGGCCGATCTCGACTACATGGTGGACGAGTTCACCCGCAGCGGCTTCGCCGGCGGCATCAACTACTACCGCAACTTCGACCGCAACTGGCAACTGACCGCGGCGGTTGGCGACGACACTATTGCGGCGCCGGTGCAGTTCATCGCCGGCAGCGACGACATGGTCATCGCACACACCGATGTCGGGCAGTTACAACGGGCAATGTCGCGCATTGCTAGCGATTTTCGCGGCGTGACGCTACTGCCCGGCATCGGCCACTGGCTGCAACAAGAGGCCCCCGAGCAGACCAACCGCTTGCTGCTCGATTTTCTAGCCGCGCTGACCAACTAGCCCTGACCAACTGTGCGGCTTAATAGAGACGCTATTTAAGTTGTGTTAGTGCAATATCGACTAGCTAATTGATTTTGAAAAAAGCAGAGGGGTATTACAGATACGACCAATCAAAAATTTGACAACCTCAATTGTGCGCAAAAAAACCAGCTCGATTGGCATAACTTACCCTCAAAAAAAACTAGACAAAAAATTTTACCAAATTCGCTGACTGCGAATAAATAGTCAAAACTTGCCACCGAACTTAACCAAGCACTGCGATGAGATTCCTTGCAACTAATTCTTGGTCGATTTCATATCCCAATCCGGGTTTGATTGGCGCATGTGCATAACCCTGTGCGTCAATCTGGATTTCTTCAATCAACCCATGCCACCACGCATCATGTGGAAGCAAAACCTCCATAAATCGCGTATTAGGCAGGGCCATCTGAAGGTGCAGGTTGGCGACGTCATTCATCGAATTACCGCCGTGATGAATTTCTATATTCATAGCAAAGGCTTCGGCGAGATGAGCAATTTTGAGCATAGAGGTAATGCCACCTTTAATCATCACATCACCACGCAACATATCTGTCGCTTTATTAATTATCCAAGGGGCATAATCTTCTAGCCATCCAGTTGGGAATTCAGTGGCTATCACGGGAATATCCATTTTTTCTAGCAATTTAAAATAATTGTATATATCCGTAGTGGGCAGCGGATCTTCGTACCACAAAAAACCCAACTCGTGAATCGCCCGACCAACTTTTACTGCCTCGCCAAGATCATAGCCCGAGCGAGAATCGAGCATCAAATTAAAATCATTGCCTACCGCTTTTGATAAGGCCGAAGCCACACTGGCGGCAGGCGAGGATGAACTACTACCGTCTGAGGTCGTTGATTTATTGCTGGCCAATGTGAACGCTGTGAAAGTTTGGCGTGAGTACCGCGACATGTCACAAGCTACTCTGGCTGATGCTGCAGGGCTATCACAAGCGTACATCGCTCAGATTGAGACCGGCAAGCGTGAAGGACGGATTGAAGCCTACAGAGCTATTGCCAGTGTCCTGGAAGTCACTATAGATGACTTGACCTAGAATACAGAGAGTGGAAGCCATTACATCAGACTCATTCGGCGTGTAGGGTAAAGTCATGTTTTTAGAAGAAGAGCGGATACAGCTCTTCAAGTTGCTCACCGGCAACTAGCGCGATCAGGTCGTCGGATTCCAACCCTTACTCCATAAAAGGCCTTACAGCGTCAAAGCAGACTAAGACGAGTCTCTCAAGCGCGATTAGGTACTGGATCTATTCAGTGAGGCCTAATGCAGGTTAGCGAAGAAGATCTTTATATTGATATAGTGCGCACAAACAATAAACCCGCAAAACCCTGTTTTTATTGAATAAAAATATATAAATTCTATTCCCACTCGTTAGTAGGGTTAGAAAAAGCCTTGTAAGAACAATGGTTTACAAGGGGCATTCTGTAGTTTGTAACTACAGTGCGGATACTCGGACACAATGGCGAGGATATACAGGCTAATGCAGTGGGTGAAATACTCTACAGATCTGGCGCCCTGATGAAAGGCTACTGGAAAAATGACCAAGCGACTGCGAAAGCGGTTCAAGACGGTTGGTTTTACACTGGCGACGCAGGCTATTTAGATGAAGAGGGCTATCTTTTTATTCACGATCGGATCAAAGATATGATTGTCTCCGGCGGTGAAAATGCATATCCCGCCGAAGTGGAAAATGCCCTGTTTGGTCCTGCAAAAATTGCAGATGTTGCGGTTATCGGTGTGCCCGATACTAAGTGGGGTGAGGCAGTCAAAGCGGTTGTGGTGTTAAAACCTGGAGAGACCACTAGCGAGCAAGAAATTATTGATTTCGCAAAAACTAAGATTGCCGGCTATAAGGTCCCCAAATCTGTCGACTTTACCGATGCACTGCCGCGCAACCCAACCGGAAAACTCCTCAAGCGAGAGCTGCGAGCACCCTACTGGGACAATAAAGAGCGGCAAATAAACTAGACTGGCTGCTATGAAATACGCAGCTGAGAGTTGCACGCCCTGAAAGGCCGCGTTCTGCATTGAAAAGGGATTTGCGGTTAGCAACCTACTTCGCTAATGGTATTTCGATTGGCCACAGCGCTGCGAGATCTCCGCAACTTAACAGCAGACCTCTGAGGTTCGTTTAAAAGAGCAAAATGCGCGGTAATGAATTAATTACCGCCCATGTTCACTATCTTTTTTATTAACCTTTAAACGGGCTAGCGCCGCGAGTGACTAGCAGCGTCACCAGCATCAACACGGCGGCAGTAGCACCATAGACCAAAAGCACATTTTTTAATCCGCCCAAAGGTTGATCAAGCATAACAACCACCAAGGGCGCGATAAATTGGCCCAGAAAGAACATACCAGTCCACAGTCCCGTCCCACGGCCCCTGACGCTCGGAGATAAGATACTCATAGTCCAAGCTAAGGTGCATGGGAGTAACATACCGGCACCCAAGCTAGTAACGATTGCGAATACTGTCGTGATTGACAGCGCAGATGACAGACCCATGCCGCCATAGCCAAGCGCAAACAACGCCATTCCAATGGCGAGAGGTTTTGGACCAGGTGATAGCACCTTTAACTTCGTAAAAGTAACTGCTCCAATCATCACACCAAAATTAAACGCCGCTCCAACAGCGCCAATTATGGCGGGACTCGCGTCTTGGACAAGTAACAAAATATCACCCAACTTTACTATAGTGGTGTAAAAGAATATCCCGACACCCAGAGTGATGAAGAGCAGAGGCAACAACGATCTCCAGGGGAGGACTCCTTTTGAATCGCTATTTTTCTCAATCACCGCAGGCTCAAAGAGTTTCCACAACACCAATAAGGCGATAGGTATTGCCATTAAGTAGAGAAGAAAAGGTCCGCGTGAGCCCAGGGTTTCGCCTAATGCACCGCCGATCGCAATAAGGACAATTGCGCTCAGACTGACGACGCCAATTTGTATGCCAATCCACTTTTCTCGGGCAGCCCCTTTGAAATAATCACCGACAAGCGCCGTGGCAACCGTCATGATGACGGCTTCAAAAACACCAAGACCAAAGCGCGCGCCAATAATCTGTTTTAAATCCGTCAAAAAGAATGGGATCGTTCCAATTACGGCATATCCAAGTAACGAGAAAAATAACAACATTTTTCGGCCAATACGGTCTGAGAGCCAGCCAGCCAACGGCGAAAAAAGAGCGACACATAGCGCAGGTATAGTGAGCGCGATAGGAACAAGTGCCTCACTTCCGGAGACACCAGCGAACTCGCGCCCCAAAAGTGGCATCACCGGCACCAGAGAGATAATCGCCATAGCAGGCATAATCGCGGCTAAAACGAGAATAATTCCATGAATGTTGCGAGCTTCAGATACAATTTTTGTTGACATATCAATCCTCATCTTATTATTGGTAGAGTGCAAATCTGCAAAGAAATACAGCTGAAAGTTGTAATCATATTTGAGATATAATTACTTAATAGTATTTAATTATTTTTTCACAAATTCGTCAAAAGTGTCAGCAACAGCTTGAGACATCCTCGATTTTACCTGGGCCTGTTTTACGGTTTTGGCGACCTCACGCATTTCCTCAGCCCGACGCTGACCATGTGTGGATACACGCTCAAACCAATAATCGACACGACCTTCACGCCATCCCATCTCAGGGAAACTGTCATCTAAGGACGCCTTTATTTCGTTTTCTACATCGTAAAAACGAGCGGTTTGAAAACACTCAAGGGTAAGAGCCTCCATGCCTTTTATCATTACTGATCGGCACATTTTTATCGCCGCCGCTCGCCCAACTTCAGGGCCAACATATCGACTGTTTAGGCCTAGTGAATTGAGTTCATGGCTGATCGCCTGACCCTCGGAGTGAGATAAAAAAAGCGGTACGGACCCTTTAAGGGGATAGACTGGCGCCATAATCGCAACGTCAACAAGATTGCAACAAGCTTGAATATTTGCCTGTTTTGTTTGCGGCGCTACAGAGTTCATCTCCAAAAAATATTGCTCTTGTCGCAAATGCACACCAGCCTCCCTTGCCGCTATAGGTGCCTGATCTGCGGTAACAAGAGAGAATACAAATGCAGAATCCCGCAAGGCGTCAGCAAGATTGGCCTGGAACTGAACACCAGACTGCTCTGCTTGGGCTTTTATTTCAGCATCTTGTTTTATATCGTAGACATGGACATCAGCATGACTCTGCAAATGCTCCGCGAACATCTTCCCCGCTTCACCAAAGCCGATTATCGCAACCTTCACGGAAAGACCTCTCCATCCATGATTTTTCGGGCTGTACGTAAAAGAGCTGTAAGCACAACAGTGCTGTCATCCCACTCCAATTCAACCGTCAGCATCCCTGTGGGGTGTTCAACATCTACCCGGCAAGAATTGTTTTTTGCAAAAATGGCCATACCCGCCGCTACACTGTTGGGTAACATGCAGCCTGCCGCTGACGAGGCCGCACCCAGCACACCAATGGATAGGTGGACGCGATGAGGAATAAATGTGCGCGTCGAAATAATGCCTCCGTTTATCGGCGGCGCTATCAGGCACATCTTAGGAATAGTCTTATCTGTAACATCGCCTAAGTTCATCATCTGTCCCGCCTGAATGCGTATTGCTTCCAGACGTATTTTCAGCGCCTCATTAGCCTCTAAGACTTCAGGAGCTTCATAGCCACTCAACCCCAGATCTTTCGCACGTATCAGAACGCTTGGCATGCCATTATCAATTAGGGTGCAATCGACATCATCAATCGTATCGATCGCATTACCTGTGGGTAGCAACGCACCGCATTGCGCTCCGGCGGTGCCGTAATAGCGCTGCAAAATAGGCGCATGGGATCCGGGTACTCCATCAATTTTGGCGTCACCCTCATAGGTCACTTTGCCATCGGGGGTTTGGACAACCAATTCTGCGTAGGTATCGGAATTAACCATATGAACACGCACGACTGTCTGCTTCGTTTCTGCCGCAACGAGGCCACGCTCTATGGAAAATGGACCAACGGCGGCGAGCATATTTCCACAATTTTGTGCGGCTGAAATCGCACCAGTTTCGGGTGTTACCTGCAAGAATAAATAGTCTACGTCCACTTCCGGCCGCTCAGAGGGCGATACGATGGCGACTTTGCTGGTAAGCGGATGGGCGCCACCTAGACCGTCGATTTGACGGGCATCAGGTGAACCCATCATCCTCAGAAGAGCTTGGTTTCGAACGCCTTCCTCGGAGGGTAAATCCTGGGCAATAAAAAATGGTCCTTTGGATGTGCCACCGCGCATTAGCATGCAAGGGATGCCGATTGTGCTACTGGTTGTTGTATTGGTCATTCTATTGTCCATAGTTACTAGTCCGACCAATACAAGGCCATAGGATTATCAACCAATAATTTGCGCTGTAACTCGACGGTCGGTGCGATACGTGGGATTTGATCCACAAGTTGGCCATCATCTGCAATGTGCGTTTTCATATTAGGATGTGGCCAGTCAGTGCCCCACAGCACACGATCGGGAAAGCGTTCGACCAGTGTTCGAGCAAATGGCGTCACATCATCGTAGGGTGGTCCAGTGGCCGACAAGCGTTCGGGACAGGATACTTTGACCCAAAAATTTGAATTGTCATCCAACAATTTCACGAAACGTAGGAATTGCCCATGGGTTGAGCCCAAGCTAATATCCGGACGTCCCATATGGTCAATAACGACAAGTGTCGGTATTTTCTCGAGAAAGGGCGCAATGTCGTCAAGTTCCTCAGCTTCAAAATAAACCACCACATGCCAACCCATACTGGCAACCCGCTCGGCAATTTTGAGATACTCAGATTTTGGCGTTGGATCCACGAGGCGTTTCAAAAAGTTAAATCGCACTCCCCTCACCCCGGCAGCATGAAGTTCTTGTAGCTCCTTATCCGTTATCGCCGGATCAACAATGGCTACACCTCTGGCCTTGCCGTTTGACTGATTCAGGCAATCGACCATAGCAGCGTTATCCTTACCGTGACAGCTAGCTTGGACTAAGACGTTTTTGTCAAATCCAAGATGATCACGAAGTGCAAATAACTTGGCAGCAGGTGCATCATGGGGGGTATATTTCCGAATCGGGGAATAGGGAAATTTATCCGACGAACCAAAGACATGGCAGTGAGCGTCTACCGCGCCGGGAGGTGGACTAAAATCTGGTTTTTTAGGGTTCGGATGCACATCGAGTGCACCTGGCGTCGGTGGCTGAGCTTGCAGATTAGACATTGATATATTTCAACCCTTTTTCTTTGAGTCGCTCACGCATTCCATAAACATCTAAACCGAGCTCGCCAGCAGCAAATTTGGCTCGATTGCGTGCTTCTTTATCCTCTCGAGCGCGCGCGTTGATCAGTACGTCTGGCGCCGTTTCCCGCGGTACCACACACACACCATCATCATCTGCGACAATTACATCACCAGGCTTGATTGCCTGTCCTGCGCAGATGATTGGTATGTTTATTGAACCGAGACTCTCTTTGACGGTGCCTGTGCCTTGGACATATTTTGACC
>Ga0209653_1001711_pt1 | contig 17251 bp, 16 predicted proteins | sample SaaInl6LU_22_DNA_FD_184644 | JGI IMG/M metagenome (GOLD analysis project Ga0209653, IMG submission 184644) | Marine microbial communities from expanding oxygen minimum zones in the Saanich Inlet - ESP_116LU_22_DNA (SPAdes) (version 2) | ecosystem: Environmental > Aquatic > Marine > Intertidal...
CGCAAATTATTTATCAGATGATCAATTCGGGATGTATTATGAGAGGAACTCCTTCTGATAATTCCATAAACTTTGTAATGTTTTTTTAATAAAAGTTCAGCTAAATAGGCTCCATCTTGCCCATTTACTCCGGTAATAACTGCTGTCTTCATAAGATTTAACTCCTGATTGCAGATAACTCTGAATGTATATATATAAAATCAGTGAATATATAAAAATGAGCATAATACAATCTTTTAATCATAATAAACCTTTTATTGATTAGTATCTGAAAACACTTTTAATTATGAAGACCTTTTTGTCTTAAAGCTAAATCTATTGAAGCCCAATAAAACCTACTATTCACTAATTCATCGGCTCGTTTTTTCCCTGCAGCAGCAATTTTATTTCTTGCTGATGAATTATCTAAATAAAAGTCAATTTTTTTAGCGGCATCATTTGGGTCTAAAAAAGTAACAAAATGCTCATCTGGAGTGAAATACTTTCTTATACCAGGAACTTCTTCTGCGATTAGAAATGAGCCAGATGCAAGAACCTCAATATATCTATATAAAAAGTGAGGAATCTCAGACCAATCTGTTCCATTTTGAGACATTTGTACGGCTGTAGTAAGCACAATATCTGATGAGACAAGCCTGCTCCAATACTCATCTTTAGGTGACTTTTTCTTTCCAATATCCCTTCCAATTATTTCAAAATTTTTTCCCATACTATGAACTATTTCTTCTATTTCTTTAAGAATAGTAGTTCTCGGCTCATAAAGGGAGCCAGAAAAAATTGATTTTGGGTATTCATTAGGCTGTTTAATGCTAATTAATTTATCTAGAAATTTATTTGTTTTTATAGATAAAGGCATTAAACATGGGCCAATCAATCTATTATGGGGATAAATTGGGCTGACCATTTTAGGAGACATCAAAGAGACTACAAGTCCACTTTTAGAGGTCAATATAGCGCTTTGAGCTCTCCAAGTCCTAATTGATAAGTCAGTTAATATGGAAATGGGTGTTATATTATTCCAAAAAAGCAACACTGCAATTTGAAAGCTTTGAAAAATACCGAACATGGCTCTTTGGTCTCCTGTTCGCGGATCATATACATAATGAGTAATATTGTTATTATAAATGAGCTTTTTGACTTCTCTAAAATAGTGCGCGTTCTGGTCAACGCTTAGTTTTATTACATTATTTTCGCCAAGGTACTCAACAGCAGACTGGTATAATTCCTGCAACTCAATTGATTCCCAGCCCTTGTTCCCTGCTTCAATACATATTTGTGAATTTATATTTTTACTTTTTTTAACCTTTAGAAACAGCAACTTCAAGATACTTAAAACAGACAAGATTAACCATGAAAATAGCCATGGAAGATAAACCACTTTAGGTAATATTTTTTTTATTACAAGAGACTTAATTTTCATAATGCTTTATCAAATGTTTTTTGTCATACATTTCCAGAAAATCTATTACTAGGGTATATATTAATTTTTTAAAAGGCTTTCTAAGATCAATTCCTGTATTTTTATAAAGCTTTAAAGGATTCCCTATTTTATAACCAGGTGATCGTTCTAAAATTGACGGATTAGTTTTAATAAAGTTTTTATAATCAAGAGAAAAAATTTTAAATACCTCCTTTGCAAAGTCTTCCACAGAATGAGCACTGCCTGATGCTAAAATAAAATCATCAGATTTATCAAGCTGCATAATTTTATGGAATGCTGGTATAAAATCATTTGCATAGCTCCAATCTACTTTTGATTGTGGTGACCCCAGTTCCAGAGATTTATAATTATTTTCTGCAATATCTATGGCTGTATTAATAATTTTAGCTGAAACATAAGATGGATCTCTAAGAGACGATTCGTGATTAAACAAAATACCACAAGAAGCATTTAAACCATAATTGAATCTATATTCCTGACACATTAAAGTGCCTTCTGCTTTCGTATGCCCGTAAATACTATCTGGGTTTATGTCAGTGCTCTCATCCTGTAACTCCCCAGCAGAATTACCAAATATGTGAGAAGTAGAGGCATAAAATAATTTACTTCTAATGGAATAATTTTTCATAGCCTCTAAGAAATTTGATACACCAGAAACATTCACCTCATAAGACTTTTTTTGAAAAATATCTTGATTGAGATATTTTTTATTTTTTTCTGAAGATGAATTATTTGAGGCTAAATAGTATATTTCAACCATCTCAAAGTTTTTTACAAGGTCATTGACATCATTTTTGTTTAAAATACTAAAATTGTTGGTCTTATTTGAATCTAAATTAATAATTTTATTTCTATTGATCCCTAATACTGTAATTTCTTTTGAAATAAGGTAGTTTGATAAAAGAGTTCCGTCTTGACCATTACAGCCAACAACTATTGCGATATTTGACATAATCTAAAATTTATTTTTATAAAAAAATCACATTATATATTGCTTATTCCTCGAGATACTTATCTCTGCCAGCCCCCATCAAGCTGGATAACCTTTCCAGTGAGGTATTGAGATAGATCGCTTGCAAGATATCCAACGATCCCAATGAAATCATCTTCTGCTGCCATTCTACCAATAGCGGTCTTCTGAATATATTTTTCTACAAATTTCTTATCTTGATCACGAAATATTCCACCTGGAGAGATTGCATTGACGCGAATACTTTTACCAAAATATGAAGATAGCCATCTAGTAAGTTGCAGTAACCCTGCTTTGCTTGCGCCATACGCAGCTGGGTTTGACATACTTGTTCCTTTATAAAGATTCCAGTCAGGAGCAATTTCTCCATATATCGAACCTATATTGATAATATTTGCTCCTTTTGAATCTCTCAAGCACTTATGTAGTCCTTGTGCTAAATGGAATGGAGCAGTTAAATTTACCTCTAATGCTCTTCTCCATGTATCTAATGTCTGATCTGCTAACTCACCATTCCATCCAGAAAGGTTAGAAGTGCCAACAAAAGCTGCATTATTTACCAAGCAGTTTAGTGGATTCTTTTTTTTCGCTACATAATCTATTAACTCTAATCTAGAGGACTCTTCTTCTAGATCACACTCAAAAATACTACATGGAACATCCCATTTATGCTCAATTGAATCCTTTAACAGAATTAAATCATCAGCCAATTGATCAACAATGATTAATTCAGAGCCTAGTTCTGCAAGAGTATTTGAAAGAATTTTTCCAAGATTACCAGAAGCTCCAGTAATTAGTGAAGTTCTGCCAGACATATCACATAGATTATAGAATTTTTTCATTTAACTTTCCTGGTCATTAAAAATTCTGCTATTTCAAAATCTAACAAATTATCAATATCAATCGCTCGCTCTGCAGGAATCTCTACAGCCTTTACTCTACCACTAAAAATTGATTTATTGTTTAAAACAAACTCAGAAGACAAAACATATGCAACTGTGGTCAAGTTAAATGATTGTGGCGTATCTTGTCTTCTGAAATGCTCAGTCGTGGTGTCTGCTAAGAGATTTATTTGCCCATCAATATTTTTAGAAACCATATTAAAATAAGGACTATGGGAAGACTTGGATATTGTCACAACAGCATCGCAATCTCCGTCACGAAATTTCTTGAGACACCTTTGAATATCACCAGTGGATCTTAATGGTGCTACGGCGGGCAAGGAAATAAAGTTACTTGGTAAATCTTTTTCAATATCTCTGAGGTATATTAAAGCATGCTGCCATGAGAGCCACTCCGGAGAGTTATCATCTGCCAGGCTCATTGGTCTCAAAAATGGAGTGTCTGCTCCATAATCTTTTGCAACTTTTTGGATATGTGGGCAGTCCGTGGAAACTATTACTCTAGAAATTGCATTAACTCTTAATGCCTGCTCAATTGAGTAGGCAATTAGCGGCTTGCCATTTAAAAGCTTAATATTTTTATTTGGTAATCCCTTAGATCCACCTCGAGCAAAAATCATGGCAAATGTTCTCATGACAGAGAAAGGTCTCCACAAAAAGGAACAAATTTGCATCCCTCAATATTAGATTTTTTTGCTCCCTCAATTATTGAAATGACCTTAAAAGCGTCGCCTATTGATACTTTGGGCTTTCTATTATCTTTAATACAATTAATAAAACTATCCCATTGAGCTAAATATGTTTCCTGGACAGTATTGCTTGAGTGATAAATTACTTCCCATTGACCAAGATTCGAGTCAAAGAAAGAAATTTCTCCAGATATAACGTCAATTCTTAGCGTTCCTTTAGAGCCAATGACTGTGCAACTTCTTGAAGTGTCTCTTCTGAAAAAATCCATATGCAAGGTTGCAACTACTTCATTATTTTGTGAGCATAAATTATCAAATTTCAATTTTAAGATAGCTTGATCCTCTACATCAATATCTAAATTGCTAGCCTTATTAACAAATGCACTGATTGAGCGCACATCGCCAAATATCCATAGCAAATAGTCTATTTCATGACTAAGTTCCAATAAAACACCGCCGCCTAATTTCTTTTGCGCGCTAACACTTTTTCTATAGTCAAATCCACTCCTCCAGTCTGGGAGATATTGACCTACCTCAGCCCTTATTGAAAAAATTGAGCCAAGAGTATCAGCCCTAATAATTTCTTTAAATTTAATCAATGCTTCTAAAAATCTTAGATTATAGCCAACTTGGAAAACTCTTTCGTGTATTTTAATGTTCTCAAAAAATTCATTTGCATTTTTTAGGTTGTGCGTTATTGGCTTTTCAACTAAAAAATGTGCTTGGAGCTTAGTAAATTTTTTTATAATTTTTAGATGATTTGATGCTGCGTTTGCAACAACAATTATTTGTGGAGAAAAGTTAATTACTTCATCTAAACTACATAGCAATCCATCAGCAAGATTCGAAAGAGTGAAATTGTCATTCAATCTGTCTGAAAATAGAAAAATTTGAGAGCGTGGAAGTGATTTTCTTATTATATTAAGATGTTTTAGCCCCATATTGCCCAAACCAACAATGAGTATCTTTTCAATTGGGCTTTTTTTATTCATTCAATGCTAGTGATGAAATATCAGGCCAGTAAGCCAACTCTACTCCCTGAGATAAAAGAGATTCTCGAGCTCTAAAGAGACCATCTCCAATAAAATTGAAAAGGTGCGCAGTTGATGCTGCATCAATTCTTTGATGATTAATGCCCTCAATAAGATGCTTATAATTTCCAACCCCTCCCGACATTATTACAGGAATTTTTATATAGCTTGGAATATGATCTAATATCTTAAAGTCATAGCCCTGACCGGTTCCGTCTCTCTCGATAGAATTTAGATACATCTCACCTAAAAATTCTATTGGCAGAGAATTGAATGGATCATTGATATTGGAATCAATTTTTTCAGTTCCGTTCATAACAAAAAACTCAATATGATTATTCAAAATTTTTACATCAAATGAGCCTACGATACACTGTTTGCCATATTCTTCACATAATTCTTTAACTAAGTTAATATTTTTGAATAAAGCCGTATTAATTACTAATTTATCCGCCCCAGATCTGAGCATTTTCTTTCCATCAGAGAGAGTATTAATCCCACCCCCAGCAGCTATTGGAACTAAGCATTCTGCAGAAAGCTCTTTTAACATAGTTGAAAAATTTTCTATTGATCTATTATTTCTAGAAACATCTAGCACTATGAGTTCATCTATATAAAATGCTATGTGGGAAAAATTATAGTTTTTTTTAAGCCATTCAAGATTGCCCACCCTTTGCAGTCTGAAGTTTCGACTTAAAACAAAATAACCATCATCATATAAAAGTGTAAAGATTATTCTTTTTTTTAACATCAGCAAGCATTCAGAAAATTTTGTAACAGCATGAGCCCATTTGTTTGACTTTTTTCAGGATGAAATTGGGATGCAAAAATATTTTCATGCTCATATGACGCTACAAAATCTTCTCCATAATTGCATATAGCAAAACTTCCAGACAAATTGTCACAAGTTAATCTGTATGAATGAACAAAATAAAAATCAGCATGTAATTTGAAGTTTTTATATAACTTTGTCTTTAATGGTATATCTACAGAATTAAAACCAATATGAGGTATTTTTCTTGAACTAACTAAATTAGGATCAAAATTCTTTACTTCACCATCTATATACCCAAGCCCTTTGGTATAACCGTCTTCGTTGCTTGAACTGCAGAGTAATTGCATGCCTAGGCAAATTCCAAGAATATTTTTTTGATTTATTTTTACTGATTCAGCTATCGCATCATCTAAACCAAATTCTTTAAGAGAGCTCATTGCCCGTCTAAAAGAGCCTACGCCAGGCAATATCAATGCGTCAGCTTTTTTAATTATTTGTGGGTTACTAGAAATAAGAAACTCTGTTTTTAAAAACTTTAATGCGCTTGAAACAGACCATAAATTACCCATTCCGTAATCAATAATTACAATCTTTGCAGCCATTATTTTATTTTAAATTGAGGAATCCATTTCCCATTAATTTTTTGAAATAGGTCTCTATTTACCCACTTATCCACCGCTGCATCAAATTCTTTTTCAGTCATTTGATAGTATTCCAAATAAATATCCTTAAATTGCTCTGGAAATCCTCCATCATAAAGTTCAACTAAATTTACTGCCTGATCTCTATCCATTGCACCTCTTCTTATTTCGATAGATGCATCTTGATTTGCTCTTCCAAAACCAAATTTTAAGTACATTATGTACGCATGCAAGGAATACAATGCTTGATCATTTTGTGCAAAATTAGTAAATGTTCCACTATTGGTGTTGTCTGCCTCAGCAAGACCGCAATGCTCCTTTGCTACAAGATAATTTCTATATGGATCCCAATTTTCAAAATAAGACCAATGAGTGATGTCAAGAGAACTTTTCTGAAGAGCAGCATCTGGTGCAAAAGAGAAAAAATTTAAGTCTTTTTGATCAAGAGATGAGTTTTTCAAAACCTTATCGTATCCACCTTCTAAATAAACTTTTTTAATATACTCAATACCATATATGGGATCTTTGTCTGTCTCGGTTGAACCACCATATTCAACCTCACCATCCTCGCCGTAAAAAATTAAATCAATGCCCAATCTTGCTGCTATATTAATTGGAGCCGATTTAATAGCTATAAGCCAGCCATAATATGGAAATCCCATATCTATCAATCCTTGTTTATTTAGAGCTTGCATCGCTTTGTAGGGGGCATTTACTGAAATATGATTATAGCCACTCTCAATAAAAGCTTTGAGATTAAGCTCTCCCAATTCTAATGATAATGGAGGAGTAACTGTGATGCATAATGGATTCATATCAAACTTATGCTTTAAATTATATGCAACATAAGATCCATCCTTTCCTCCGCTTACCGGAACAACGCAATCAAAGTAATTGTCAGACCTTCTATGCTTATCCAGAAGTAAATTTAATTCACTCTTTCTTTTATCCCAATCAAGATCTTTTTTTGTTTCCATCCAACGACATGCATTACAAAAGCCCCTATCATCAAATGTGATTCTAGGCCTTGTAGACATTGCCAAACAGTTTGAACACCATTTTAGGTCATTCATTCTGATTCTCCTTTAACATTAAAAAAATTTCTATTATTAGCTTTAAATAAATCCTCGGGTCTTCCAACATCAAGCCAATGTTCATGCATCGGGTAAGCTACAACCCTCTCTTTATGATTCTTGATTCTTCTAAATAGTGTTGGCATATCACAAAATTCCTGTTTCTCTAACAAAGTCAGTGAAGAAGGAGAGATTGCATATATTCCAGCATTTATATAGCTTCTTGTAACTGGCTTTTCTTTGAAGCTAGCAATATCAACTCCTTTCATCTCTACAACACCATAGGGGTTTTGCATCTCATGAAGTTGAACTGCCATAGTGCCAGAGGATTTGTTGTTATTATGAAAATCTAATAAATCTAAATAGTTGATGTCAGTCAGAACATCTCCATTAGTTATGATAATGGGGTTATTATTTCCGAGATTTAATAATGATAATGAGCCGGCTGTTCCTAGGGCTGACTCTTCTTTCAAATAGTTTATATCAACGTCAAACTTAGCTCCATCCTGAAAATAATCCTCAATCATGCTTCCTAAATAATTGATAGAAATAGAGAATTTATCAAAACCTTGCGACTTAGCCCGCATTATAATATGTTCAAGCATAGGCTTATTATCAACTTTAAGCATTGGCTTTGGACATTTTTCAGTATAAGGCTTCATGCGAGTTCCTTTTCCGCCAGCCATGATTACTATTAGATTATCTTTTTTGGTGACTTGCGCTGCTTCTTCCCATAAATGCATCCCTATAACCTTCTGAGAGCTATCAATGATAGGTATTTGCCTAATATTATTTGCTATCATAAGTTGAATAGCGGCTTCTTTGGGAATAGAATCATTTACAACAAAAGGCTCTAAGCGCATGACTTTGTCTACTCGGTCACTTAATTCAAGCCCATCAAGCAAACCTCTCCTAATATCTCCATCAGATATAGTCCCAACAAGTTTGCCTGATTTGTCATTGATCAAAACAATCTGCATTCCAGATTCATTAAGGTTTTTGATTGCCGCATGAATATCAGAGTCGATCTGCAAAATAGATTGCATCCATTTGTTACTCTTAATAGTAGTATTCATAAATAATAATTAAGGCAGGTCATAAAATTTCTTTTCAACAAGTGCGGCGAAATCATTTTTAAAAGTTTTTAAAATATTTATTATTTTAACGCTTGAATTACCCCCTTCATATGGATTTTCAATGTTTTTTATATTTCTTTTAAAATCTCTTGATGAGATTTTACTTATGGCTTGAAATATTTGATCATAGTCCATTGCACAATTAATAATACTTGTTGCAAACACTCGTCCATTTTGTCTTTTTCCAATATTGATCGTTCCAATATTGAAACTTGGAGCTTCAATAATTCCGCTGGAGGAGTTTCCTATAACTCCCGTAACATTTTTCATACATGATAAGTAAAGATGTTGTCCGAGAGATTCAAAATACTTACAATTTGTTCTGCCATCAACGAAATCTATTATGAGTTTTGCAATCTCTTGATTTCCTGGATCAGCATTAGGAAGAGTAAAAATAAATTTACCATTTTCAGATTTATCAATAGCTTTAAATAGATTTGTAATGTTTTCTTTTTCATTTTCTGAATCAATAGTTACCGGATGATATGTAACTAAAAAACTTTTGCTACCTAATTCAAAATTAATTGCATTCTCAACATCGCTTTTATTTAGTAGGTCAAGTTTATTAATGCTCTCAACACCCAAGCTTCCAACGTTAAACACTCTTTCTGGACTTTCTCCTAATTGTATAACTCTAGATTTATACTTTTCAGTTGACACAAAGTGAATGTGAGACATTTTAGTAATACTGTGACGAATAGAATCATCAAAGGCGCCACTTGTAACCTCTCCTCCGTGAATATGAGCTATTGGTTTGCCATGAATCATCGCTACAGAAGCAGCTATCAAAATCTCAAATCTATCCCCAAGCAATAATACTAAATCCGGCGAAAGCTCTTCTAAGGCCTCTGCAAAACCTAACAAGGCGATTGACATTGACTTTGTGGTATCAAGCCTGCTGTCACTTGAAAGAAAAAGGTCAATCTTCTTTTCGATCTCGTAGCCATCTGATTGAATCTCAGAAACAGTTGCTCCATGGGCTGATGATAAATGACTGCCTGTTACAACCAATTGCAAGTTAAAACTATCTGATAGATTGATTTCCTCAAGCAGAGGTTTGAGTATCCCATATTCAGACCTCGATCCAGTAATAACAAGAATTTTTTTTTTCATACTTCTATTAAATCATCAACCTCAAAATCTTTAACTGCTTTTGTACCTATTACTGAATTGATGAGCATTGGATTAATGCCTTTTGCAGGTCTTTTTGCAGTTATATCTTCATTTCGAAAAATTGAGCCTTTTGAAACTCTTTTGGCAGCAACCAGTGATCTTCTTGCAACCAAAATATTTGGAATTTCGCTATGACTTGGTTTTTTAACACCGTCACCCATCGCTTGCTCAATATTTCTTATGGATGAAACCATATTCTTAAACTCAATTGGTTCAAGGCTAGCTTGGTGATCAGGTCCTTGCATGGCTCTATCAAGAGTAATATGTTTTTCAATAACTTCTGCTCCCAACGCAACAGCTGCAATAGGCACTTCGATACCAAGAGTATGGTCTGAATAACCTACACTTATATTGAACTCATTTTTAATAGTTAACATTGCGTTTAAATTCACATCTGAAATAGGTGTTGGGTATGCTGTATTGCAGTGAAGAATGGTAATATTTTTCTTCTTCATTCCGGAGGACATCAACACATCTAATGCTGATCCTATTTCATTAATTGTAGACATTCCAGTCGATAAAATTAATTTCTTGGCTAATGAGCTTATGTGGGTTAAATATTGAAAATTGGTAACCTCTCCAGATGGAACTTTGTAAATTTTTGGATTAAATGCAGATAGCATATTCAAGCTATCAATATCGAAACCAGTAGATAAAAAATCAATATTATATTTTTTTGAATGTTTTATAAGCTCTTTATGATCTGTTTTATTGAGCTCAAGACTTCTTAACATCTTCTGCTGTGTATCGATTTGTGGTTGAGAATTTTTTTGGTATTCAGCTAATTCGGCAGCTTCAGTAACCAGGCTATCACTCTGAAAAGTTTGAAATTTTATGAAATCAGCGCCTGCTTCTGCAGCTTTTTCAACTAATTTCTTTGCAAGATTTATATCACCATTATGATTGACGCCAGCTTCTGCAATTATTAGAGTCATTTTATGTCTGCTGCTTTGCTAAGATTTTATTATCAGAGATATCAGAAAGTATTAGCTGTCCTGCACCAATGACAACATTGCTTCCAATTCTAATACCCTCTTTTATGATGGTGCCACTTCCAATAAATGTTCCCTCGCCGATATTTACTCCTCCATTTATAATTGTCCCAGTAGAGATATGACAATTTGGGCCGACTTCAGCATCATGCTCAATAAGTGCATTAGAATTTATGATGCAATTTTTTCCGATTGAAACATTTCTATTAACTACAGCCCCATGCATTACTATAGAGCCATCACCAAGTTTTGAACCACTAGAGAAATAAGAAAATGGTGAAATAATATGCGGGAAAGACGCCCCAAGATCTTGAAGATACGCAAATGCCTGTTTTCTTACTGAAGGTGATTTAATTTGTCCAATAGCAATTAAAAAATTTGGATTTTTTTTTATAAGAACATTTAAGTCATCGTCTGAGCCAATGACAGGATATCCTGAGACAAGATCGCCATTGGAAAGCTTATTGTCAACGATTCCCAGTATATTAAAAGCGCTATGTGACTCAATTACATCTATACAGGAAATGCTATGACCACCGCCACCTATCAATGTAATATCCATCATATTAAATTAGCACTGCTAGGAATATTTATTAACCTTGATGCAATATCTCGTGAGACAACAGTTTCGGATTTTGGACAACCCTTATAAGGTTCTAACGTATGAATTAAATCCCATGCTGGACGTGTAATCAAATTATTTTTATTTGTAATTTCAAGCAATATATCTCTCATATTAGCCAGTGATTTATCTAAAATTAATGTTTGTAGCCAATAATTACTTTCACAATTTTTAGGCTCTTGCATCAAGCGGATTTCTTTAAAATCTTTAAATGTCTCATTGTAAAGAGAAAATAACTTCCTTTTTGATAACAAAAAGCTTTCTAACTTACTCAGCTGAGCACACCCTAATGCAGCGTTAAGATTAGGCATTCTGTAATTATACCCAATATCATCATGCATAAATCTCCATCTATGAGGTATCTTTGCAGTTGTCGTAATATGTTTTATGTGGTCAGCAAATGCCTCATCATTGGTTATTATTGCTCCTCCGCCTCCAGTGGTGATAATTTTGTTTCCGTTAAAACTTAAAACCCCACACTTTCCAAAATTGCCAACATGTTTTCCATAATAAAAACTACCTAGTGCTTCTGCCGCATCTTCAATTACTACAAGGTTATAGTCATACGCAATTTTTAGCAGTTTATCCATCTCACATGGATGACCAAAAGTATGCATTGGGATTATTGCTTTAATTCTATTGCCTGTATGCTTATTAATACACCCGTTAATTGAAATTTCCGATACTGATGTTAGGTATTCACTCAAAAAATCTGTATCAATTCCGAGTGTTCTTTCATCAATCTCAACAAAATGAGGTACTCCTCCTGCATGACACACTGAATTAGCTGTTGCAACAAAGGTCATAGATGGAATCAACACTTCATCATTCTCTGATATGCCTGAAAGTTTTAAGGCTATATGAAGCGCGCAGGTCCCATTTACAATTGCTACAGCTCTTTTTGCACCAGTATAATTTGCTAAATCCAGTTCAAATTGATCAACAAATTTACCAACAGATGAAACAAAGGTTGTATCAATGCATTCGTAAAGGTAGTCTTTTTCTAGATTATCAAAAACTGGAGCATGCAAATTTTTTACCCCTTCTCCAATTACGGCTCTTATAGATTTTTGGATTCGCTCAATAAAGTCATTTTGATTGATCATAAATTATATTCGTCTGTCTTATACAATGAAAGATTGTCCTTATTATTAAACCAATTAATTGTTTTAGTTAAGCCCTTTTTAAAGCCATTTACACCAGAAAACTTAGGCTCCCAGTTTAATAATTTAATACCTTTTGAGTTATCTGCAAACAATCTCTCAACCTCACTTTTTTGAGGGCGTATCCGCTCTGAATCACTAGTTATGATAACCTCCTCCTGCATAATCTCAGCAATTAAGTTGACTGTATCTTCTATTGAAATCTCAAAATTACTTCCAAAATTAATTACTTCTCCATAAGCACTGTCAGCTTGAAGAGTTGCTAAAAATGCATCTGCAGTATCTTGAACATAACTAAAATCTCGGGTGGGTGATTTTGAACCAAGTTTGATCTCCTTTTTTCCGCTTGCTATTTGAGTAATAATTGTTGGGATAACGGCTCTTGCAGATTGCCTGGGACCATATGTGTTAAAGGGTCTAGCAATAATTACAGGCAAATCAAAAGAAGCATAGTAAGAATATGCAAGTTGATCAGCTCCGATCTTCGATGCCGAATAAGGAGATTGGCCTTGCAAAGGATGTTCTTCTGTAATGGGTACAAATTTCGCTGTGCCATAAACCTCACTGGTTGAGGTGTGTATCACTTTTTGAACATTGTGATCAATAGCACCCTGTAAAACATTCAGCGTACCGTTAACATTTGTATCTATATATGTAGCTGGTGAATGGTATGAATATGGAATAGCAATCAATGCAGCAAGATGAAATATAGCTTCACAGCCTTTTATAGCTTTATTAACACCAAAGGGATCTCTAATATCTCCAGGAATAATCTCCAACTGATTAACGATACTTTTGTCTAATGTATCAATCCATCCATAGCTGTTAAAAGAGTTGTACATAACAAATGCTTTAACATTAAAGCCATGTTTAACGAGGGTCTCCACAAGATGAGAGCCTATAAATCCATCGGCGCCTGTGACTAATACAGATTTACTCATTAATTTCTCCTAAGCTTAATTTTAAGTATGGAGGCTGAAGCCGGAATCGAACCGGCGTAAACGGCTTTGCAGGCCGCTGCATGACCACTCTGCCATCCAGCCAAATGTTTGAACTAATTCTTAGGATCAAAATAGTAAAGTCTCTCAATATCATCTTCAATTGTTTTTTGCCCATATTGAATCTCTATGATGTGGCATTGTACATCATACGGATTGGTTATTTGATGCCAGCTTAGTTTTGGTACAAAGAAGTGATCATGTTGAGAAAGAATGATTTCTTTTTTGTTGTCTGGATCGTCTTCACCATAATTAATCAAGCATTGCCCCCTAGAAACTAGCCAAATTTCATTCCTGAAATTATGTCTTTGAAAGCTCATGCCCTTACCTGGCTGTACAATCAACTCTTTCACTTTTACGCCTTCATCTTGGAAAAGATCAAAAAACTTCCCCCATACTCTTTCCGAAGATGGATATGACCAATTCTTTAGAATCCAACTGCTTGAATTTTCTTTTTTATCTCCCCCCACGCTAAATTGAAAAGTGATGTCTTTAAGTTGCATCTCTGGAATATTATTTTTATCTCTATCACCACCGTTGCAGAACACTATTTCATCGTTTGGATATAAATCTTTTAATTTAGTGAGGCCATTAATTACGGATCCAAGCTCATCATCTTCAAAGTCTATGACTTGATCAACCATCTCAAGATTTTCTAAGATAATTTTTCTCTCAGAAAATGGGAGAAAAAAATTTCCTTTCTTTTTTTTTAGCCATTGGTCACTATTGAGGCAGACAATAAGCTTGTCTCCAGCTTTTGAGGCTGACAACAAATAACTGATATGTCCGGAATGCAGGGGATCAAATCCACCACTGACAACTGATATTTTCATCTACGTATTATATATTATGGCATTGAAGAATTTTTTATATCAGCTATATGTTGACAGATTTTAAATAATATCAATATTTATGCATTCGTATGAAATTTCATTATTTTTAAGCTCTTTAAGAAGAGTGTCTTGAGATTGAATTGTCTGCAATGGAAACTTGGATGATTGTAAAATCTTAATTTTTATATTTTTAATCAATTCTGTTGCGACAGTACTAGCAACTGTATAAACAGATATATTCAGATCAATGCCTATTGCATTACAAAAAGTTTCAGAATCTTTAAAAGCTCTGAGCAACGTAATTTTTTCACTCAAATGTTTTTGGCACAAAGATACATCTTCTCTTGGGTGAAGCATATAAATACTTGGATTAATTTTATTAATTGCTTGAAAAATTTCTAAAATTTGTTGGTTGGAAAAATCCATATACTTCCATGGCTGTCCAATAAAAATTGATCGTACTGTATTTATGGTATCTTGAGATTTCATTTCAATTATTTTTGAATAATCGATTATAGATGAGTTAAAACTTTCTTTGCTAAACCAAGAGTAATGTTTTTCAGTTATTTTATAGAACAAAGATGCATTTCTAGGGAAGCCAATAATTGAATGGAATATTTTTGATTTATATCCATAAAACTGCAGCTTAAAATTTTTTGAATTATATATAGAGTTACTTTTAATAGTAAACAGGCCTTCGTCAATCGTGAAAAGAGAATTTGGCTGAGCCAATAGTTCAAATAATTGAAAATTAATATCATCCACTCTTGCAGTCAACAAGTTAAATTTTTTATAACGAAACTTAATAGCTAAAAAAAATAAGCTCAATCTAGATTCAAAAAAATATTTCTCATACATGCCAACAGCATTTATAACCTGTAAATTATTTGATATGAATATATAAGATACGTCATCAAACTCCTTGGCAACTTGAAGAGAGCGCTTTAAGTGAGCTATTGTATCCACAAAAACAACCACTTTTTTTGCAAGATTACTTTTTTGGTATTTCTTGGTAATGTTCTGTTGTTTAGATAGATTTTTTGAAGGAATAACTTTATTTAAAAGCTTTTTGGACAGTCCATACATTTGTGCATTAATGCCCCACCCAAGCAAATATCTAACTTCGTCTAATGATCGTTTATTTAAGAAACCAATTTCTTGCTTTCCTAGTTCAATATCTTCTATTCCTTGAATTGGGTTATCTTTAAAAAACTTTCCATACTCATTAGAGATAAAACTTAAACTATATCTCTCTAATGCATTACTTATTGATTGCTGTGACCAATATGGGTTTTCTATGGCAATTCTTTCTAGGGATTGCTCTAAATCTGTTTCAATAAAATTTCCAGTGAATGAGAATTTTTGACCTGAATAAAGAGAATAAACCATGTGACTTCCAATATGATTGCATGTAGAAAACTCATACTTTTGTAAATTATATTTAAGTCGAATTAAAGAATTTTGATCAGTCCAATGAGCGCCAGGTACAATTTCAAAATTATATTTTTGAATTTTATCAAGAAGATCTTGTTGATAATCTAAGCCATAAATTGATATGCCTACATGACTAAAATCTTTTTCAAGATCTTTTATGTAGTCTAAGTAATCAAAAAAATCCTTATTAAAATCTGATTTTCCATCGTTTGTAGAGTGTGGAGGAAAAACTAGCAATGAACCAGGCAGTCTTTGTGAAGTGACCTCAGGAGTATAGAGATATGGTAAACCAACTGTGAAAACATCTCGGTAACCATCATCAAGAAAAACTTTTTTCTCAGTATCATTTCTAACCAATACATTGAAACTTCTATCTAGGTTGGTTGCTAGAAGATCTTGAACACTATCAATCTTTCCCCAAACCCATCCATGTATCCAAAAAGCAAATGATCTTGGTTTTATTAGAAGATTAGACTGCCTTGCAATCATTGATTCCAGCCCGTAAGCACTGATGGAGTCTTTTACTAGTGAGTGAGAATAAGGTGGATAATTTTTATCATAAGACCTCAATTCATTGATTGCTTTGATAAAAACATGTGGTGGTTTTTTCATGGTTTAAGTTGATCAAAATTAAGGAAAGTGGGCATTTCATTATGCGGAATTCTCATAATAAATGAGCTGCAGTCATTTACTCCAATTGAAAGAATAATTTCATTATTATGACTCGTCAGTCCTGATGGGAATAATACAGCTGGAGACCCATGAATAGCTTTATTATCAAAAGATGCCTCAATTATTGGTTTTGAGGAAAATTCAATAATTTTAAAAGGAGGCTCAACCTCAAAACAGTAGGCTCCAACGAAATATTTTGAGGGGAATTGATTGTTATTAGTATCGGCAGCACTTAGAGGAAGTGAAGACTGAAAGAAACATAAATTTACCCCTTTAAACTCTATTGCTTGTGAGCCACCATGTATTTCTCCAAAATCCCAAGATAATCCTTTGGAAGTATAACGTTTTTTTGAAGATCGACTGATAACAATATGTTCATGTTGCGCTTTATAAATATATAAATCTGAATTTAAAATTGGTTGCCAATTCTTTTCAGGAATATATTCCATATCATCATACTCATCAAATATGATGTAAGATTCAACATCAAAATTTTTATCTAACTTAATTAAAACTTGCTGAATAATCACCTGATTTGATTTGGAAAACTTCCATCCACAAGCCCAGATTTCTAACTTTGCATTGAAGATATTTAATCTTGGATCTTCAATAGAGCAAAAATTTGAAATCATAGAAACGTCTATTTCTTTGATGAAATCAGTCATTCCAGTTTCAATAGATAAATAGTGAAGAACAATCGAGCTTC
>Ga0209653_1001716_pt1 | contig 17228 bp, 20 predicted proteins | sample SaaInl6LU_22_DNA_FD_184644 | JGI IMG/M metagenome (GOLD analysis project Ga0209653, IMG submission 184644) | Marine microbial communities from expanding oxygen minimum zones in the Saanich Inlet - ESP_116LU_22_DNA (SPAdes) (version 2) | ecosystem: Environmental > Aquatic > Marine > Intertidal...
GGCTTATCAGCAGGTGTACCCATGATGATGCGGTTCATCACACCAGCGCGTAGAGCATTGCGGAATGCATTTGTAGCACGCTCATCGGTCCAAGCGTCAGTGTTTGGCAATCGAAGACCAGCTTCAGTTACCTCAGTGGGCATATCAGCGAAAGCTCTCATGTCTGCTTCAGTGATATTGTATCGAGCAAGAAACTCTTTCTCAAACTTGGTAGCCTTGCCAGCTAAGAAACGCTCAGAAGCTTCAAGGATTGTATGGCCGCGCAGGAATGCATCCAATGACTTGGCTGTAACAGTTACAGGCCCAAGCAAGTTAAGATTATAGAACGCATTGTTAAGCTTGTTTGACAGTCCGTTATTAAACATATCGTTGCTCAAGCTTTCAGCGTATCGAATATGCGCAGTCTGCTTAGTCAACTCAAGCGCTTCACCAGCAAGGTTCAACTCTCTCTTACCCAACCCAACTGTCAAGCCATCAGTCATAGACAAAGCCAAACGACCAATAGTTTTTAACTCATGATCCATGAAGAGCGAGGCCAAGTCTCCAAGAGCAGCAACACCAGAGCCGCCAAGGAATGTCCAAGTCGTAGCTGTGCGCAAACCATCAGCAACCTGAGTATCAATCGCATCAGGGCGTTGGCGATTAGTGCCAACAACTTGATCGTAAACAGCAACGTAGTTCTTGCGCCAGCGCAAAGCTTTCTTTTCTGACACACCATCTTTAATCATGCGGTCAGTCATAAGCTCGAGGTAATCCTCAAGCGTCACAAGCTCGCCCGTCTCAGGATGGCGCACACGTTTATGATATTCGATCTTAGGAGCAACGCGCGCAGTGTAGGCGATCATTACTTCCTTCACATCCTTAACCATATAGTCTGCGACTAACTCGTTAGGGATGTCCAAGCGGCGAGACATCAAAGGTGCTGATCGACCAAAGCCAGTAAACATGGCGTCAATCATATCTTCATCAGTCTCGCCCAAAATATTGTTGATTGTTTGGTAAGCGCGCTTTGCCAGTTCTTCTGGCGCTGTAGAAGCAACAACTCTCTTAACGCTACCATCTGGCTGTGGAACGTAACTCTCAGGGTTTTCACGGAAGTACTTCATCAAAATTGCAGCAAACGCTTCACGGTTTTCTTCAATCTTTCGGCGATTGTAGAAGCGGGGGAAGTGGCGAGACACACCACTTGGGCTTCTCTCAGCCTTCTGCTTCCTAAAGTTAATAGCGTCTAAGTAGTTAGTAATTCGGTCAGATACTTCTTGCATCTGCTTGCGAAGTTTAGGCAGCGCATCAGCCATAGCTGGTGTTAGGTCTAGTTTCTTGTAAAGACCTGCAAGCTCGTCAACGCTCTTGGCATTGTTGATGGCTCTAAACATTTCTTCAAGCTCATCAATCCTAGCTTGAAGCGGTCCAACCTCTTCTTCCAGTTTAGACTTCAGCTTAATCTGCTTGTCCGTCAGAAAGTTTTGAGATTCTTTTTCCCTTAGATCATCAAGAATTTTCTGCTTAGGTGCAATTCTTTCACGTCGAGTCTTTATCTCAGCAGTCATCCATCTGCGGTTCTGCGAAATAATTGAGTTAGTCAGGCTGATAATGTCACCCTTGCGACCCGTTGCCTTCATGAAGTTTTCCATGAAGTAATCTGACCCTTTGATTAGGCCGACTTCCTCAAGCTCTACTCGATACTTGTTAAAGAAACCTTCAACCGCTTGAACGGAAGCAGCTTCTTCTGGCGTCATCTTTTCGTATGGCGTGTTCTTTACATACAGATCGCCAATGTGATTGTACCAATCTTCTGGCGCAAAGCTTTCCTTGCCTAGCTTTGCTCGAACTTTTTCAATCGCAGAAGTAATTGGAATGCCCAAAGGCTCAGAAAGACCACGCGGACTTACTGAACGGTAGTTTGAGTTAATGGTTTCAAGCACAGTAAACCAATCACCGTCACGGCGACCAGCTTCCATAAACACAGAGTTACCAACAGATTTACCAGAACGGTTTGCTTCAAACAGAATGCCGCTGTCACCACCAACAGCAAGCAGGTCTTCCTTAGCGTAGTCAGGTATTTCTGGGTCTGATATTTCTTTTCGAACTGGAGTTGGCAACACCTTCAGCAATGGGCTTTCAGTGAACCACTTGCCTGCATAGGAAAGGTCAGTGCCCTCCTTTGGCATCGTGCTAACGTGATTAAGATAAGCGCCGTAGTTTAGTTCTACTTGCTGCATTCTCTTACTACGGTTCATCGGAGCGCCCATTGCAGCACCCAGACCATATCCTAGAGCGCCGCCAATAGCAGTGCTTGCAGCAGTGACAAGCCCAGCATTTACTAGCGCATCAACAGGATCATCAGAAATACCAACCTCATTAAGAGCGTCAGTCAGGCTTATTGTGCCTTCAGTAATTGCAGCATCGAGCGCACCAAGCTTGCCTATCTCAGAAGCAGTTAATCTTTTACCAGTTGTCTTTCTCTTAGCAGCAACAATCTGACGAAGTATGTTCACATTGTTTGCAGACAAGTCAGGGCGAGCCGCAGTAACTGGCGTTGCAGGAAACTGCATTGCGTCTTTGCCAAGCTGACGCAGAAACAAGCGGCCTTGAGAAGTGCCCATGTTAATAAGCCTAGCAGATTGAAGAGCGGCGAAACCAGCGAGAGGAATAGCTAATGAAACAATGTTTGCTGGATCGCTAGCCATGATAGCAGCGCCACTAGATCGAGACAGTACGTCCTGATCGCGCCTCTTCTTTGAGATGTTTTCAAGAGCGGCATTGAAGTTCTGTTCGCTGCCAATACCATTGCGGCGGAGAAAGCGTTGCTCATCTGAAGAAAGAAGATTGCCGTTGATATGAGCCTCAACTCTATCAACACTGTCAGGGTCATACACATCAACAGGGTTGGTAAAAGTTTTAAGTTCAGCAAGGGGTTGGCCAGAACCAAAGCGACTTCTTACATTAGCCCTCGCTGTTTGCCCAAAGCTTGGAGTTACCGCATCAGTCTTAGCACGATCTTCTGAAAGCGGCTTTGGCTTTGGTACAAAGATATCCATTACTGAAGCCCTTCAATCTGACTCTTGATTTCACCAAACAATATCATTGGGTCTTCGCCAAGCACAGACTTCAATCTTTCATACGCTTCATTTTCCTTAAACGATTCTTCCGTCACGTTTTCGAGCGTTGCTAAATACTTAGTTTCAGCCCGCGCTTTCTGAAGTCGAGTAGCGTCACCTTCTTGCGCAAATATATGGTCTCGATACATTTGAAGCCTCATGCTTCTAGCATCTTGTGCAGAGTCATAGCCGCGCTCCAAGGTCCACACTTCGCCGTTTACAGTAATGGGCGTAAAGCCAAAGCCATCATCATAGCCAACATCATAGCTAGGATTGCCTCGGTCAAAGGATGGCACATTTGCCCGATACTTTAAGGGCAAGCCAATTGACTCCAGCCCTGCTCTTAGTCGTTCTTTTCTAGCGTTCTCTGACAAGTTTTCTAAATTGCCAAAGATTGCATCAGTAATATTTTTTGATCGCGCAAGCATAGATGTTGGAAGTGCTACGCCAAGGTTAGCAAAAATTGCATCGAGGGTAGTCCCGCCCGTAAGCAGGTCATCAAACACACCAGCTTCAATCATAGCATCAGTCAGTTCCATTTCGTTCTGAATGATTTCGGATTGTTTAAAGTAATTTGTTCTAGCGTAGACAGTGTCATCCCCAATGTAGGGTCCGACAACAGCTTCATCTTTTTTTGCATTCTTTGAGTAATTTTGGATTAGTCGATTGACTGTATCTTCAGTTACCCTTCCACCTCTTGCCTTAATAACCATAAGGGCAGAGGAAACCTCACTGCGATATTCTGCACTCATCGGGATGTCAGTGAATACATCTGAGAGCCTAGCGTTCTCTGGCTTGCCAAGCTCTTTCAGAATATCAGCCTCGATGTCTCCATCGTACTCACGCATCTTGGCAATCATTGTAACGGGGCTTTCACCATACTGGCGGCTAGCGAAAAGAAGCGCTTGGTATTCTGCGTAGTCACCTTTAGGCAATGCGGATCGCATTGAATCAACAGAGACAACCTCACCAGTTTTTGTGGTGCCAGTTGAATTAACGCCCTGCTCAAACAAAATAATAGCAGCCTCAATCTCAGCGGAGTTGTTGCTTTCAAGCGCATTACTTAAAGCATTAGATACACTTGGAAGGACAACCCCAGAAGAAAACATAGCTACAGCTTGAGGATACTTGTCGTTTATTTCGCTAAGGAACACTGGGCCATCTTTGAAGATAGCCTCATCAAGCTTTCCAATGTCAGCCTTGTTAAGCTTCTGACCTTCTTGCGCTGCCTGAGTAATAGCCTTGAGATGCAGCGCATCATCACTGTCCTTTAACTGTGATTTTTTGGCGTCAGATGTTGAACCCATAGCCCCCACAGTAGTTGTTCGACCAGTAGAATGAGCTTTCTTTAGAAGCTCTAGAAGCCCCCGCTCATCATCCGTTGATGGCTTAAAGACACCACGGTTATTAATAACTTCATCTTGAATGGCATCATACGCGCTAGCGCTTACGTTAAACTGAGACTGCCGTTCAATCGCAATGGCCGTAAAGTTTTCATCAAGGACAGTCAGGAGTGTATCTGTATTACTAAGACCTGAGTTAGCAATTTTCTTTCTCTGCTTTTCATAATCACCAATCAAATCAGTGGACGTAGGGAGAGATCGAATGTCTGCGCGGAATGATTGAGCCTTGGCTGCATTAGCGTCAGTCTCAATCCGGCTAAGTTCTGGGCGACGATCTGCTAAAACCTTGGCAACTTCACCTCGATCTTCAGCACTCAACTCACTCAAAGCTTTAAGCAAATTCTCAGCGCCAACAGTTGGCCCCAAGAGTTTAGCAACTTTATTTAAGTCTGGGTTTTGAAGCTTTAACTCTGCCGTTGCTATGTCAATCTGATTATCATCCAAGCCAGCTTCTTCAAGCAAAGATACTGAAAGCATTTCCATAGCATCAGCGCGGGCAGCATTCCGAACATCTTCGTCCTGGATTTTGGAAAGACCTTGCTCAACGCTATTAAAAGTACTGCTACCAGTAATGTCTAATTTCTGAACAGCAACCTCGGTGGCTCTTTCATCAATGTTCGTTTCAATCTGACCAATAGAACTTAAGCCACTAAGAATAGAGCTAGCGCTTTCTTCTATTTTAGCTTGAGCAATTAATGTAGGTAGGTTGCTAACACCAATGGCATCGCCAGCTTGTTTAGCCATTGATGGATCGCGGACAGCCCTTTGAACCTGCAATCTATCTCCTTCGCTAAGGCCAGCATAGATAGACACTAGAGACTGATTGCTCATCATGGAGCGAAGCTTAGTAAGCTCATTGTCTCTTGATGCATAGGACTTAACGCTACCACCAGCCGCAAGCATTGAGGAGTTTCTAGCTTCTTCTTGCTCAAGAATAGCCTTAATCTTTTCTGGGTCTCCACCAGAAATAACTAACTGTTCAGCTTTCTTTAGAGCAAGATGAGCATTCAATTCGTTCTGACGCTTTACCGCTGCACGCTGTGCGTCAATTTCTTTCTTTCGAAGTGTTTGGTAAGTGCTGGCAATATACTCAGAGCCATAGTCTGCCATCTGCCGACCATAAGCATTAAGGCTGCCATCCTCAGAGACAGCAGACTTGTGCATTTCAGCAAGGTAAGAAGACATACGATCTTGGTAATCCTTAGCGCTAGACGCTGAAGAAGATACCTCAGATGCTTTCCTCTGAATCTCGTTCTGAACAGACTCCATAAAGCGACGATCAATTAGATCTTGATACGCAGCCTTAGCAATAGAGCCATAGCCAGCAGGGGACTTGTAAGCTACAGGCATTCCTGTTTCTGGATCAATCGTAACAATGTCTTGGTCAGATTGAGCCAAGGCTTTCTTAGTGCCTCGATCTTCTGCTTGTTCAGCAGCAACCTCAAACAAACTGTTAGAGATGTTAGAAGACAATTGACTAACAGCTTCTGCCACTTGAGCAGCACCAGTGCCTGCTCGAACTACCCCAATTGGCTTGTTGAAGACCTGTGTTCGTTGCTTAATTACTGCCATCTTTAACCCCCACTTGTAGTTTTGTAGTAGCTTGTTCCGCTTTCAACGAGAGTATTTAAAGCTTTAAGATTAGCTGCTCGACGCTCCATGCGGCCAGACGTTCTTTCCGCAGCAGATTCTTGCTTGCCTCTAAGAAGTCGTAGCTGTGATTGATCGCCCAAACGCTTAACGTCTGTAGCAACAATTTCTTTTTGTTTATCCAAGAACGCTTTAACGCTGCGATCACTTCCAATGTCTCGGCCAGCAGCAGCAAACGTAGCAATGTTTGACGAAGTAGCGTCATCATATTGCTGTTTGATAGCATTCATTTGCTGAGAAGCTTGAACGCGATCTAACTGTGTGTCCGTCTCCATGCTAAATGCATTGAGAATAGATGCCCTTTGAGCGGCCTTACCTGCTTCAACTTGTTGGAACGCACTAAATATTCCAAAAAGAAGACCTGCATTTGCCGCAGCATTTGAACCTTCTTTACTCATCAGACTATCAACTCCGCTACTATGCCGTTCACCTGCATTGGCAGTGGCTCCCCTTGTTCAACTGTAACCTGTGGGTCTCGACCGTAGCCAAGAATGCGGAACTCGTGCTTCCCGCCGATGGTCCCAGTAATTGATTTAGAATACCCATTTACCTTTACCGATCCAGTATTAACCAAATCAAGTACAGCAGATGAAACGCCCCGAACATCCCCAGTAGCAGGTCCGCCGCCCATCGTAGCATCAATTGGGTTGGTAACGATTTCAGCAGTAAACTTAAGGCCAACATGGTAGGTGTTGCCAGAGCCACCAGCTATTGTAACTACGCCGCCAGCAACCGTGTAGTCACCAATGTAATGCTGGCCATCCTCACTCACCACGGAAACTGTGTCACCATCCTCAAAAGCAGAACTAACAGTTACTTCATCCGAACCATTGGCAACTCCAGTAACATAGCGATCAAGGCCAATATCCCCAGAAAACTCACACAGATGCATAGAGCCATCTTCGCCCCATACGTTTGTGAAACCCCTGTCATGCACAGCAGCTACAGAACAGAAGCTTCCAGCAGTAGTAAGGCGCGTCCAAGAAGCTCTGCGCTCTGCTCGATTAGAACTAAATGCAGCAATGTCACCATTGCCATTAGACATAAGAGCGTAAGACTCAGCAGTGCCAAACCCACCGTGCATAACCGTCATACAGTTGGGGTCGGTAATTAGATGTGAAGCAATCGTTGAGATTGCGGTAGCTGTATAGGCATCCTCGCCATCAGTGTAGAGATACTCACGCACAACCCCACCATCATTCTGAACAAACAGCGTAGCACCGTCAGCAGAGACAGGCTGAACAAAGTCGCAGCCATATGGAGTCTGCAATCTAATCTGAGCGTTTGTAGGTGTAATCGCTTGGTTCAAGTATGTAGGAACATACAACTCACCAGACGCCCCAAAGATTTGCAGGTCACGGTTTGAGATCATGTATCGAATCTCGTTGACCGTACCAGTAGCAGCAACCAAAGAAATAGAGTCATCATCAGCAGCATCGCCAACATCGAAGTTGAAGAACGATCCGATCTTACTCATCCAAATTGCGTCTGGCTCGGCAAGAGTCCCAGCGTAACACAAGCGGTTTTCATGGAAAGCAACAGCCGCAGGGTATCCACGAACAGCAGAGAAAGACTGCTCAGACCAATCAATAGTAGGCGCGTGAGTAACAACCTTAACGTATCCACCACCGTCTTCAGCAGAGCTTGCTGCACCACCAGCAGTGAATGTGTAGGTGTTCTCATCAATGATGCCAGAAACGGTTCTAGTCCCGTTCAAGCTGCCTGTGTTGATGCCGCCAACAGCAGAAGCATCCTCAAAAATAATAGTCTCACCACCAGAGTAACCATGCTGAAGCTGAGTAACCTCAACCGTGGAGCTTCCATCAGACGTTCTGAATGGGTTTAGCACTGATAAACGAATCTTTAACTCATCGACAATATTGCCCACAGCAACAGTGGGGCTAGTGATCGAGGTGATTTCAATCTCAGATTCATGGTAGCGAATGATTGTGCCTACATGGTCAGCGACCCAGTAATCCTCACTAACAGTAAGAGTGACCCCAGTGCCTGTTGTTGCGCTTGGATCAAGCGTTACACCATTAGCTTGGAATGAAGTGTAGGGCTGAAACACAACACTGTCATCGAGGCGTGAATCAAATGTGTAAGGCGTAATCTCAAAGCTAGTTAAGCTAGTGCGGATAAGCATACGCGGCATAAACAATGGATGGCAGATGAACATTACATCGCCATACTGAGCCACCGTATATTGCTTAAGATAGTCTTGATCGAACGGAAGGGCGTCACTGTTTGTATCAACGGTAATCGTATCAACTAGAGTTACATCGCCATCCAACTCAAGGTGAAAGCAGCGAACCTTCTCATGCTCAACAGATATTAAGTAACGCTCATCATCAGAGAACATAAACTTAAACAAGTGAGACTGAGCAGGATGGTCAGCGTCATAAGTAATATCAGTATAGTTATACAGATGCTTGAGGCCGTAGCGCTTCTTTACGCTACCCTCTGACATTACCAGCATATTCTGTAGGCTCTGCGCAGACGATGAATAAATGGGACTGTCTGTCCGCATTAACAAAGAAGGGCTGACCTCACCAAACTGGAAGCTACTTACTGGAACTCGGAGCTTCTGCATTAGCTACGCCTTTGAGCAATGAACCTTGAGGTATTTAGTTTCTGCGAAGTCTGGCGCTGTGAGTCTAGTCGCCTTGCTTGCATCATGTGTATTTGCGCCTTCTGATCTAAAAGCTGAGACAACGAAGCGTCTCGGGCTACAGATGTGGCAAGGACGGAGGCAACAACATACTCAACAGCAATCGTAAAGTATGGTGCCCAATCAACCTCATCAGCGCGGAAGGTATAATCTGCAATAACAATCTCGGTTTCAGATACGTCGCAATAAGCTTTATCGCCGTAGGTATCAAAGACAATGGGCGAGTCATTTACCGTTAATGCAGAAACATTTAGTGTCCCAGAGGGAAGTTGATAAGCCGCATCGAAACGCCCAGTTGGTGCAGTAGCCAGCCTGTTAAGAACAGACTGATTGGTTGCGAAGCCCCAACGAGAGTTTGTCAGGGCTGCGCGAGCAATGTCTTCGTACATTGCATCGCAAACATCAGCCTCAACTGTCCCATCTGTAAAGGACGTTATGGGAGAGCCGCCCATTAAGATGGAAGCGCGGGAGCATACTTTGATGGCTGTGTTTGCGGTGCTTGGCATAAAAGTTCGGGGGGCCGAAACCCCCCGCTCCTATTAGTTGTTGTCGAGGACTTCGTAGATGCCGTTGCTGTCAATCGCGATTGAACCCATGGACATCATTGATGTTGCAAGGTGCGCGACCTTCTCAGCCACATAGTTGACCTCAGTAGTAACATCAGCGTTGATGCCAAGACCGATTGCAGTTGTGTGGTAAGCGAAGTTCTTACCGCCAGCTACAGCAGAGGTTGAGAAGATTTTGAAGCCCAAGAACTCCTTCATGGTCATGCCGCCTGCGAATGGCAGGTTTTGTGGACCAACGTAGTCAGACGATGCAAACTCATTGATTGTGAACAAGTCAGCAAAACCAGCAGGTGACATAGCGATATAACGCTGGCCATCTTCTGGAATGTCAGCAGCGCCGAATGTCTCAAACAATGTAAGCAGGTCAGCTTTATCAAGTGCGCCAGCCGTATCTGCGATTGCAGTAGCGTTTGCACCAGCGTCCATTGCAGCAATGATAAGCTCATCTGTCTTGCGACCGAGTGCGGCAGCAGCAGATGTAGCTACAGCTTGGCGCTCGTTGATGTTGATCTTCAGCTCATCGAGTTTGTCGATGTATTCCGCTGCGTAGTAGTCAGCCATTGTAGCTTCTACGTTAGTGTGCGCCAGTTCCATTGTGGATACGTTGCCGTTGCGCGACTTAGTAGACGCGGTGCCAGCACCGATTTTTTGGAAACGAGCGACAGAACCCGATACGTTCGAAGAGCGAACAGTGTTGCGCAGTTTAGAACCCATACGCTGATACGCCATATGAACTTCAGTCTCAAACTGCTTGATAAATGCTTGGTCGATAGTATTAGCCATTAGAGCCATCCTTCAAAAAAAGTTTCAGTGAACGGGTGTCCGTTACTTCACCTCAGTCGAGGGTGTCCTTTCGGGCCTCTCAGTGCATCACGGGCCGTGATATTGGGGAAAAAATACCACTTGTGGGAGAATTGCAACGCACAAAATCAACAGTTACGTTTTCATTGTGGTCAGTCATCAACGAATCAGGCACAAAACCAAGGTGTATTAGCCAGTTGTGGACAAAAACATTCTCCGACCAGACCTGACAATGCAGCGTTGGGTAGAAGTAGTGATAAAATTGCACCAGATCAGGCGACGCTTTTACGAATAAACGCCAGTGTTTGCGTATCTTCTTGCTGAACATACTCCACATAACGCCCTCGATGATCCCACTAATGGCTACAACTTCGCCATTCATCTTAACTGAGTGTATCATCTCACCACCCATCAAGCGGTCGAACAATAACTCAGGCGTTGTCTGGTAAAGCTGATCTATTTCCCTGACATTCTCTTTGCTCAGAGACGCCAAGAGCGAGCCAACGTCCTCGTCTGTAGCTTGATACAGTTCGAGGCCGTGGCTGCTAATGATTGGCTTAGCCATAAAGCTTGCGGAAGCCTTCTTCTACTTGCTTAACAAAGGCTGGATCACGGTGAACGGGATGGTGATACCGATCATCCTTCATCATCTCGCGCAAGTCAGATTCAGAAGAACCTGCTGCTGGAGCAGAGTTGCCACTGAATGATCCATCTTTCATTGCTTCCATGATATGCTCAAGTGCTACAATGCCTTCAGATGTTTCGCACATACGCTCAATCGCTGGCAGCGCTGACTCTGGAAAGAACTTATTTGCAAACAAAGATGCAGACTCAATCCGATCATTGGCATTATCGCCAAGCTTAGAAGCTTCTGCCTCAAGGTCTGGACCTTCAGCAATCCCAGAAGACATATACATCTCAATGCCCTTCTGAAACTCTTCTTGGCTGTAACCATTCTCAAATGCGTGTTCAGACCACCAGTTAAGAAGTTCGCTATCAACCGCAGTATCAGGATCAACAGACTCAGGTAACTCATACGCACCAGCATTTTCTGGCCGATCAGCGTATGCTGTCTGCTGAATCTCTTCCATAATCTGATTGCGAAGGTCTTCTTCCTTAGCGCCAATCTTAGACTCCAAAGACTTATAAGCACTCGCTAGGTCTTCGGGTGTCTTATACTTCTCAGGCAACCACTCTGGGCGATCCGACTGAGTTTCAGTTACTACTTCTGTAGTTGGTTCAGCAACGGCCTCTCCCGCCTGTGCTTCACCTTCAATAAGTGACTCGCTCATTTCTTGCTCCTATGTGCGTGTGCAATGCGCTGCTCGATAAGGCCAACGATATAACGCTGGCCCTCAATGTGGCGCAATTCTTCAGTAGTCACATTGGGTCCATTAACCATCTCAATGGTAACGGAACGCAAATAACGCAGAACCTCTTTGCCTGTAGCGCTCTTAAATATCTGCGCTACGTTCTGACTGATTTGAGTGTCAGTCTGTGAGTCACGCTGGTATCCATCGACACCGATATTAACCTTGTTGCTCAACTGGCATTCCTTGCTGTTGCTGCGCCATTTGCTGCGCTACTGCAGCTATTTGTTTACGCTGCTCTGCATCACGAATCAAGCTATCAGGCACACCAAATTTCTTAGCGAGGTAAACAGCAGACTGTTCACTGTCGATAAGAAGCTGCAACATCTCTGGTCCAAACGTCCCGCCAACCATCTCAAGGAAGCGAGCAACCGTAGTAATATCTTGGTTTGCTTGGGCTTGAGCAAGAGGTGAGGTAGCGCGAATACGAACCTCACGACCGTTTACAGTAGGCAGTTCAATGCGGCCCTGCTTTTTCAAAATGTGAATAACACGTTGAATAACTGGTTGAACAAGCTCTGACTGCAAACGGCCAAAGGCTGCACCCATCCGGCGAGACAGGTCAGCCATACGCTCGGCAACCTCAGTAGCGCTGGCAGGCGTCTTGTCTGGGTTTCCAAGCATATCGTTGTATAGGGCGTTCTTAATGTTGAGGCGCATATCGCTCAGTACAAGCTGGGCAACATCAAAGCGACCTGCTGCATTGATAGGCTGCAAGCCAGACGAACCCATAGCCTTCGGGATGATCGACCCAGGAACGAGTTGAATTGTATCTGGGTTTACAACCCCATCATCTTCCATCTGGTAGATACCAGATATAGACATCTGAGCGTTCTCAAGCACAAGTTCTATGGTTAGGTTGGTAGTTTTAATCGCAGCCAGCGCATTGATTAGAGGACCACGACCATAGACTTCACCAGCGCACTTGCTCCAACGGAAGCAAACGTAAGGGTTAGAGCCAACACCCTGCATTTCTTTGCTGTGAAGAACAGTTTTTGTAGTCATGCAGATTGCATAATGCAGATACGCTTCTTGGTTCTTCTTAGTGTAGTCACGGCAAACAACTTCAAGAACATCGGTCGTATCATCAGAAGACATCTTCTGAGAAACCTGCGGATCAAACTTAGAGTTTGGGTACATCATCTCTAGGTGAGAATAACGAACCTTACTACGGATGCGATAAACATGGTCGATCCGATCATCAGGGCCAGTATCCAAAACCACATGAGGCAAAGGAATAGCAGAAAAGATAATAGGATTAAGCGCGTCGCCTTCTTCAACAGCAAGGATGCCAGTACCTACGGCAAGGTCCATGAATGATTCATGCACTTCTTGGCCGAAGTTAGAGTTCTGAATGATGTCGAACACATAGTTCGTTACCTCTTCCAACTCATTGTCTATAGCATCACGTTGCTCTGGAGGAACCTCACTACCCGCAAGAAGGTCAGCCCATCGAGCAAAGTTGGGAACAATCCCATGTTGCAAGCGGCTAGCAAACTCTTGAACGCCAACAACCGCAGTCTCGTCAAAGATTTTATCATCCCGACGTTGACCTGCGGTCTCAGCGTAGAAAGATTCACGTTGAGGCAGCGCATACTCGTAGCACTCCTCAAACAATGGAACCCAGTTCTCACGGAAGGCTTTGGCCTTTTCGTAGCTCTGGAGATACTTCTTTGAAATCTGATCCATTAGCGGAACCGACTAAGATACCCAGCAGCACCAGAAGAAGAGCTAAACAAAGAACGGCGACCAGCACCACCGCGTCGGCCTTGACGCTGTGTGCGCGCACTTAGTGCTTCACTAATGTCATCACGCTTTTCTTTCGCACGCTCTTCAGCCGCTTCACGTTGAGCTTCATCCGCAGCCAGCCGTTGTGCTGCCGCTGCATCTTGTTCCGCCTGAGACGGGCCGCTTGGACCACCACCACACATATGAAATCTCCTTCTGTTTCACACTGATATGCACAGAAAGCTTAAGCCATCAATGCACAAATTAAAGTCTAGCCCATAAGCTAGGTTTCTTTCTCTGCCTTGGTCCGCGATTAAATACATCGAAGTCACGCTTGGCAACTGTAGGCGTGGCTGGCTTCTGGCTGTTCATCAGCGCTCTACCCTCACCAGCACCAAGGAAAAGATACTGGGCGGCGTCATGAATGTGGGAATACATATTCTTGTCAGGCTTATCAGCGTAGCGCTCGCCCGAAACCTCCATGCGCTTATAGGCGTATCCACCCTCAAAGCCTTTAATTAGTTGCTGGCAGCGAGGATCAATCAACATACACGGCTTACCCTCAACCATCTTCGTCAACTGAGAGCTAACGGCCTCAAGCCGCAGATCAACAGAGTTAGACGGAGCGGGGAAGGCACGAAGGCCAGCGCCTCGAAGGATGTGAAAGGGAGTAGATTCATCTGTCTGCGCCCTAAAGTCACCAGCCGGATCGCCAATAATAATTGACTCAGACGCAGCAGAGAAGCGCGTAGCCAGTTCATTGCGCAATACTTCAGCAAATCTCACAATGCCCATGTCAATTGCTACAATCTCAGACTGCAAGAACCAACGACCGCGCACCTTCTGACCAAGAACCGCAGCAGGAGTAAGGCCAAAGTCTACGCCCACATACACGGGATGCCCCGCAGCGATAGGTATTTCCTCTTTGGCAACGTGAACCTCTGGGGCAAACATAGGATACACTGGCTTACCTTCCTGTATATGACCCAATCGGTTCATAACATAGACATCAATCCATGACTTAGTTTTACCGCGAATGATATTCGGGTAGTAACTCTTCATCATGTTGGCTGTGTTCTCAGCATCTTTGCTAGGAGAGTAGCCTTCGATCTCACCGTCTTTTGTCTTGACCTCAATCATGCCAGCAGGCTGAGTGTAGAAGTTCCAGTTATCCGGCTTGACCAACATCTTAGCCTGCTCGCGCGGGATGTGATCTGGAATAGGAACCTCGCCAGACATGATAGGCCACCAGTGATCTTCTTCTGGAGCGTTAGTATCAGCGATAACGCCCGTCCATGAGGGGCCACCCTCGCGCATAGAGGGGTAACGACCCACACGCATGGTACACGCATCAATGATAGACTTAGGAACCTCACGCGCCTCGTTAATCCAGATGCCTGTCAGTTCGAGTGACAGCAGCTTCTTAACGTCTTCGGGGCGATCAAGCGCAAGGAAGAGAACCTCAAGCTCAATGTCGCCCTTCTTGATGTTGTGAGTATAGGGAACCGACCAAGTAAACTTGCCCCAATCCTTCTCAGGAAACCAATCAAGCCAAGTCTTGATGGTAGTGGTGCGAAGCTGCGGGTTGGTGTTACGGATGATAGCCCATCGGCTTTTGCGAACACCATCTGCGTTAGGCTTTTGCTGCAATGCGCGGCGAAAGACCTCGATACAACAGCCAACAGACTTACCAGAACCAACGGGGCCGCGAATACCACGGAAGAACGTATCGTCCTTCATAAAGGTCTTCAGCACTTCCCCGTCAGGTTTGTATTTGAAATCAATCAACGATCAGCAATCCTGTTGTCGATACCCACTTTAATCATGCGGGACGCAACCTCTGGGCCAATGGCCTCGATGATCTTGTCCGCCTCATAGTCAGTAGCAAAGTCTTTAGGGTGATGCTTCATATGCACCAGCCTAACAACCTTCCTAAGCGCATCTCGCTCAGGCTGAGAAAGGGTGTTGATAAAGCTCATCTACATCTGACCTTCCATTTGGCGAACGCGCTTGAGCAATGAGTAATGCTTGCCAGTAATGGCACGCTGACTTGCCCGCTCTTTCTCGCTCAAGTCTTGCATCTGGTCCTCATCCATATAAAGGCTGCGCACTTTGCGCTGAACCTTCTTGAACAAAGTATTGTTGCTCTTCCTCTCGGCCTCATCAAGCTGCCGACTTAGCTCTTCATAGCGAGCCTGAGTAAACTTAATCTTCATATCAGCCATGATTTAATCCCACGCTGTTGCGCCCTTGGGCTTTGGTGGTTGCTTCTTTCGGGGTTGCTTAGGCTTAGAAGGGGTAGGAGTCTTCTTCACCGCAGGCGCTTCAGACCAAACCAAAGGTTGAGACATCGGCGTTCGAGTCTTCCCAGTAAATGTACGGCCTGCCAACTCATGCGTCTCACCGCTCCACTCCTCTTCACTGTTCTTAAACTTCCAAGGCATTAGGATGCTCCCTTACTTTTTGTAAAGCAGTGATCTATTTGTTTTAGCTGCTTTAATAAGATGTTTTTCCATTGACCCATCTGGGTCTGCGCTTTCTGGCAGGGAGGCAACATAAGCAGCCCTAAGCACTCTCATTTCTTTCAACAGTTTCTGTGCAACTGTATGCGAAGTTGCTTCGTCAAATTCTTCTGCTTTTTGTTTGAACTGCTTTTTAAGAACAGAAGAACTCATGTTCTTAGATTGTTGAGCGCCACCACGGGTTTTGAAGCCGCGCCTTAACTGAGGGTCAGCACGGTATTTAAGCTTGTTATCCATTTCTGTACTTCCTTGTTTTCTTAGCTATTGATTTAGGCTGAGAAACAAACTGTTTGCCCTGCCTAGTGCCTTCGCGTTTCGCTTTAGTAGTGGCAGCATACTCAGAAGAAGACAGAGACTTAATAGCCTTCTCCGGTAGGTAACGCTCACCAGTGTCCTGAGAACGCTTGCCGCTCTTGGTGCGCCACTTCTGCTTACCCCAGTTAAGCAATGACTTCTGCGGAGCTTTCATTTGTAGCCACCGCCCTTAGCCTTGTACTGCTTCGCCAGCATCTGAGCCTTGCGAGCAGACCACTGACCAGACTTGCCACCCTTGTCGCTTGCCTTAATGCGATTGAACAAAGACTTGCGCATCGTAGGCTTGGTATAGTTACCCGCTTCATTCACTGGCATTGTTCATGCCCTGCATTAAACCAAACAAAGAACGACGCTCAGAACCAACGCGCCTGCTGCCATACTGAGGGCCAGCACGGTCCTTCTTCTTTCCCGTCATGCTAAGAGAAGGAAGATCACCATAGTCTTTCTTCTGCTCCTGATACGTCTCATCAGCAGTCTTTACGTTATAACCACCACCACACATCACGCACTCTCCTTCTTGTTGCGCTTGCTAATAGCACGAGCCTTCGCCCTAGCATCAGCCTTACTGCTCGCACCCCAAGCCTTCAAACTAAGAAGAAGACGAGTAGGCTTACCCTTCTCATCACGCTCTGGACCCTTCATGTTTCCCATGCGAGCCAAGAAAGACGCACGCCTTGGATTGTCACCACTCTTAACAGGAGCCTTTAACGTCCCGCCCTTGTAACTAGCACGACCCTTGGCGTTCAATCCACCACTAGGACTCTTGCCCGCCTTCCTCTGCCACGCTGGTGTCTTCGGCATAACCAACACTCCTTAACTGCTTCTTAGCCACACTCGTATCAGACTTAACTGAACGCTCAGGCTTCTTCTTAAATCTTGACATATCACAAACTCCTGTAAGTGAAAAAATATTTATCGGACTTTAACGGCAGAAAAATGTTTGTGGGGGACCAGTGACGGAAAGTATGGCTTGAGTTTTGACCCCCCCTCTACCCCAGGTCAATTGAAACCTTGATGTCCCCCGCCACCTGCACTTGACTCCGGTCGATAGGTTTATACCCTGCTCGATCCAGCAAATCTTGGCTAGCCTGAAGCTGGACG
>Ga0209653_1001720_pt1 | contig 17195 bp, 17 predicted proteins | sample SaaInl6LU_22_DNA_FD_184644 | JGI IMG/M metagenome (GOLD analysis project Ga0209653, IMG submission 184644) | Marine microbial communities from expanding oxygen minimum zones in the Saanich Inlet - ESP_116LU_22_DNA (SPAdes) (version 2) | ecosystem: Environmental > Aquatic > Marine > Intertidal...
AAAGATTGCCAAGTGCATATAGTGTGAGTCTTACCTAATTGCTTTCTGTCGCCGAAGTACACCCCTACGTCCAACCCACAGTTAATATAGTCTTCTTCAGTTTGCTCAACCAGTGATTTATTGGGGACAATAACCAAGCTGCGTCCATACTTTTCACTCATATGAGAAAGTGTAGCAGTAGTAATTGTCTTGCCTGCACCTGTAGCAATTTGTTGTAGACTCTGTGGATTGTTTGCAAAGTTATTGATTGCTTCTACTTGATAGTCACGCAGAATGATTTCTTCACCTTCTGCAGGATGTCCTTTGGGCCAACATACACCCTGGTCTGCCCAGTAACGTTCTGTTACTTGTGGAAAATCAAGTTGTATTGGATGTCTGTTGTCTTCGATATCTACAATCTGTACTTTGTTTTTTTCAAGCACTTCAACAATAGTATCCAAGTGATTAACATAACCTGTACCGCCAATGCCAAAGAATGCAACTTTGCCATCCCAACGTCCTAGCTTGTACTGCGGCATATACTTTGCATATGGCACATCAAACTTTAGTGCGTTGCTAAGTTTACGTCTAACGTCAACATCTAGCCCTTCTAGCTTGATGTTAACTTCATCTTCGATTATTAATTTACAAGTAGGCACTAGTGTTTCTCCAGAAATAGCTTTTTTGAGCATCGTGTGCAATAACTAAATCACAAATACCGTTAATATAGGTATCTACTGTTGTAGCAAATCTAATGCTAGACAATGTTACAACAGCTTGTGGTTTCCACGATTCTTTTAACAAAAGCTTTGGTAGCTTGTTCTTACTAATATATACTACTTTTGTATTATTGTCAAGCCAATTGTTTAATACGTTTTCTTTTACAAAATCATTGAAATTATATTTTTCTGAATTGCTTACTCTACATAATGCAACTTGCTTATCATTTGGTATTAAATTTTTTAGACTGTTATATATTTTTGTTGCTTGATCTAATTCATTGTCAGTATCTAACGGAACTAACAAAGGAAATCTATCTAACTCCACCAAGCTAGAAATAATTTTATCCAAAGAATAGCTACTAGGATCTACATTAATGTGTGTTAGCGGACGTTTACAAATATCGCCAACCAAGCCTCCTGGTAAATCTGTAGTAATATAACTTATTCCTAGTTGTCTTTTTCTGTCATACAATTTTACAGGATCTAAATCTGGAACAATTTGTTTGATCTTTTCTATTGTTTTATCATTAAAATTAATCAAATTATTGCCCCAAAACCCAGGAATATATTGAGACGGATTTTCTTTGATTGCTATTGCTTGTTCGTAGTAATCTAAAATTTGTTGATCTATTTCAAAATCTTTCTTGCCAAACGTAGAAATAAGATCAACAATTAATGTTTCACTGATCTTAAAATGATGCTTGTGAGATCCTTTATTGTGCTTGTAATTTTTTCTATGACTGTGTGCAATTTTGTCCAAGTCTATAATTGTCTTTTTTGCAAATGGAAATCGCACTTCAATCCATTTCCAATCTGCTTTATAGCTTTCATAAACACCGCCTTGCATTACATCTGCTGTTGTAACAATTTTAATATATTTGCTACGATCAATTTGACGTAGTGGCAAGCGTGTCGGCTCAACGCCAGTAAAATCCTCAATGCTTTTTTCCAACATCAAACGTTTTACAAGATCGTATTGTCTATCAGTTAACGCAGTGCCTTTTTTACACTGTTTGTTAATACTTTCAAGTATTTGTTTATTGTTGTCAGTAACACCAATTTTGTCTACATAGTGTTCAAGGTAATCTTCAATATACTGCATACACTTAATATAGCAGTCTACAGCCTTTTTGTCAATCTCTTCAGTGGTAAGCCTGAGGCTATTTCTTCAACAGTGTATTCAGTCCAAGCATAATCATTGAGCCACTGTGTTCTATCTGGTGTTTGTGTATATTCTATCAAGTTTAAATCATGTCCTGCTACATCATAAGCAAGACTACTAGGACCAACAAAAGCAGGAACCCCGTTGATGACACTATGAATCCCAGGATTGCTGCTCCAACTAACAGTGCAATATACATTATCAAAGCCCAGATTAAAATCGTCATATGTTCCTCCTATATGAACAGGATCCTGTCTATAAACATGTTTAAGTCCGCTTTCGATATGTTCTAATCTACAACGTGGATGTGGACGGAATACAATTGGACGATCTGTGTGTTTGCGTATTGTATCATATGTTTCTAAAAACCAATTGCTCATACGTGGCATATTTTTCCACTGCAAACTTTTGTCGTGTTGACCGCATATTAATATATATTCGCCATCTTTGCGCCAAGGTTTTAAAGATAACCCCTGCTGAACAGCTCTGCTATTATCCATACCAGTAGGACCAAAATAAGCATCCCTATTAATTCCATTTAGACCCACCTTCCAAGTTGTACCACGTTGTATCCCGCCGACTTCCAATACAATAACTTTTTTGCCTGTACGTGTGTAGTATTCCCATATTGGTCTATTGCTAGCCATACGTCCGTTGAATAAAACACTCCATATAACGGCAACATCACTGTGCATACTATCTTCTTCTATAATATGCCCTGCATTGCGCAAGCTGTGTTCAAATGCTTCAAAAACAGGCTTGCTGTTTAGTGCACCATATTGTTTAAATAAACTAAATCTCATTGTTAAATACCTATAACATATTTAACAGGAATACAAAATGTCAGACATAACAGTGGTAACAACATTTCATAAAGAAGGTTTAGACCTTTACGGTCAAAGATTTTTAGACAGCTTTAGTAAACAAGTTAGTGAAAAAATCAATCTCATTGTTTATGCCGAAGATTGTATTCCAAATGTTAATGCAAGCAACATCACTGTTTTGGATCAAAAACAAAATTTACCAAAATTAGTTGAATTTAAAAAGCGTTGGAAAGATGTTCCTAAAGCAAATGGTAAATGTCCTTGGCCAGAAAGACGTCCAAGAGACCACCATAAAGAATTCAAATGGGATGCAATACGTTTTGCAAACAAAGTGTATGCTGTATTTGACGCTGCACAAAGATGTGATACAAAATGGATAGTATGGATGGATGCAGATAGCTTTATCCATTCAACTTGGGATTACAAACAATTCAAACATTTTTTACCAGACAAAGCTTGGATGAGTTATTTAGGTAGAGGTAAAAAATGGCCCGAATGCGGATTTTACGGAATTAACTTACATAGTCAAATAGGACAAGATTTTTTAAAAGAATTTGAACATGTTTACGAACATGCAGAGTACGGTATATTCCGCATGGAAGAATGGCATGATAGCTTTGTGTTTGAAGAAGTGCGTAAGAAAATTGCAGAGAGCAACCCGAATGGAAAAATACACAATATAAGTGGCAACATTATTAACGGTGAAGGACATCCTGTTATCAACAGCGACTTAGGAAAATATATGGATCATTTGAAAGGCGATCGTAAAGAAATCGGTAAAAGCAACAAGCCGAACGATTTGCGTGTTAAAAGAACAGAAACCTACTGGCAATAATCACGCATGTGATTCCAGCAAGTACCATCTTCTAGTTCACTAAATTTCCAATGAAACATGCTTATTCTTCTTAGCCATGCTTGTCTATCAAATTTCATTGGATTTTCAATATGTTCAAAACCTATGTGAGATACATCTGCACATTGGCTTTTTGTAGAATCTGTTATAAAAGAATGATAACCTTGTATAATTGGTCCTACAATGCTACTGCTGTTATGATTGACTACTGCCCAGCATTTGTATAAATCTTGATACAACGGTCTGTCAAAAGCACTTAGCGTAACTCCAGGCAATCTACGAAACAAGCTTTTGTCCATATATTTTATAGCCTTTTTATCTCCAGGATGTGCTCGTATAACAATAGGTCTATCACTGTGTTTTCTAATCTGTGTTACAGTATTCATAATCCATGTTATAACATCGTAGCTTCCCATACTCCAGCCGCCGTTGCGTTGACAGCACAGCAGAATGTGTCTGCCTTTTTTAGTCATTGGATTTACGCTAATATTGCAGTCTTTTTTGATTTGATCCCATCTTTTTGTATCAATAATATCATCGCAATATTCACCTGTAGTAGGAAATACACCATTTATACTGTAACGCAAATAATGGTGTGGTGCATTAGATGGATTTGCATATAAAAATAAATTACTGTCAGCAACAATAACTTTTCTATTTGTGTTTAATTGAGTGTCTATTATTTCTTGTCTTAATTTAAGATGAGGAGCATGTTTTCCAATTGAATGTTGCCAACCTTGAATAACTGCTACATCGCAATCTTCATACTGAAAAGTGTTATTTACAATACCAATATCTCTTCCGCTTTTTCTTACACCTTGTACAAATTTTTCAATAATTGCATTTTTTTCTTTATTGGTGTTTTTTGCAGGTATTACTTTATCATAACTAACTACTTTCATAGTATTTAAATTCCCTGTTTATAATAGTATGTGCATAGCCTGATAATAATTCTTTAAAATGAAATTGCCCGTATGCTAAATGATTTGCCCATGCTTGTATTTTACTTATATGATACAGTGTAGGATTTTCTAACTTACTTAAATCCTTATCACACACAGGATCTGCTGCTGTAGGTGCTAATGTAAATGCTGCAACACCACTAACAACAGCTTCTACTGCTGCTATACTTTGTAATGTTACCATTGCATGTGCATTTTTTAAATCTTCAAAAATAGTGTTTCGCTGTCTTTCGCTGCGCAACATAGGTTTGTGTCGAATTTTAATAGGACGATCTGTGTATTTTTTTATTGTTTCTATTGTTTGTTCTGTCCAGTCGTCTAATGTAACGTTGTAAAATTTACATGGTTTTTCGCTTGGCAAAACCAGTAATATATGTTTGCCATATCTATTTTGTTTTTTTATAGGTATTTGTAATTGTTTAAATCTAGTGTTATCGCAATCTTTAATTTTATCGTGTTGCAATCCATTTTTTACAATACGCATCCATAGCTTTTTACCATCTGGATTTATTGTACTTTTGTAATTTCCAAAATAACCACTATCCATATAGTAAAAAGGAAGATTGTTTTCTAACCTATAATTTATTAAGTCTCGCTTTGCAACACTTCTAAAAATAATAGGATTTGGATCATCGTAATCAACTTCTTGCACAATAGGATATCCACCACCTTGTGCAAATGCATTGATAAACATATCGGTTCCGTTTTTACTCAAGCAAGTTATCATTTTCAAATTCTGCTATTTTTTCATCAATGTCAATACGTGTTTTTAATCCTGCTTTATAGTGACTAATATATGGAGCAATTACGCTTTTAGGCATTGGAGTTTTGTGTATTAATCCTGGGTTTAATTCTAACATTTCTGACTTATTGCTAAGACGTCTTACAGTTTCGCCATATACTTCGCCGTCATAAAACCTTCTAAGAGTTGAATAATCTTCTTTTAAATATATGTTTTTATAAGTTTCTTTGAACAAATTGAAATCTTTATGATTTTTGTTTAAAATAAAAAACCCTGTTTCGCAACTAAAATATGTGTTATCTTCAACATGGTGCTGAACACCAAAATGTGTACTGAGATATTTAGGGTCTGCAATCCATTCTAACAATTGAACCGGAAAATGTCTAGTTGCTTCTGAATCTGCATCTGCCCAAATTAATCTATCGCATTCAATATTCTCCATTGCATGAATAATACTAAATGCTTTTTTTGCAAACCCTGCTACTTTTTTATTTTTTTCCATCCATTTTTTTTGAAAGCGTTCGTACTCTGGGCCTAGATTAAATCCTAAACATTTCCATTCCTTGTTTTTAAGAACAAACCCTTCATTGTACAAATACAATTCAGCTGCATTACGCCAGTGTTTTTCAAAGCTTTTTACCATAAGCTTTCCTGGTCCATCCCAGTAAGTTCGGTTCATACTTGTAATTAATGCTACTTTCATTTTATTTCCATCATGTCTTTTAGTTCTGATTTCCATAAATCATGGAATTCGCAGTCTCTATAATTTTCAAACCAAGGACCCCCTTCAGTGTAATGTATTAACTTGGGAACATCAATGTCGTCGTAAACACCAACAAGATAATTCCAAGTGTGATCCAATTCTCCAATTTCTTCATCTTTTAACCAACTAAATCTGTGTAAGTATGCTCCGCTAATGTCAGGGTCATTTACAAGTTCTTTGTGTAATACTGCATTGCTTGGATGTGCACAGTTTACCAACATTACACTGCTCCAGTTTTTACGTGGGTAAATTGTTTGCTGCTGTCCGTCCATTTTAACACCTTCTCGAGGTGTATAATCATGTTGTACACACATTACAGCATACTGGTCATCTGCTTGATCAAACAACTCTTTAATGTCTGTTGTAAGGATCATATCGCAGTCCATAAACAACGCCCATCCTTGATAATGTGCAAGTTCTGGAATTAAAAAACGTGTAAAAGTAAATTCAGTACTTGCAAGTTTATCAACATCGCGCCAGTATAAGCCTTGCTCGCGTAATTCATTTTGTTTTAAAGGTAGTACTTCTGCATCAGGTTGTTTACTGAGTATGCTGTGCTTGCACACTTGATAAGCAATATCTTCTCTACTGTCCCATCCTACAAATACTTTCATCAATCTCTTCTCTCTATATCGTTTTCTGTTAGTTCTTTTCCCATCCACACTTCAATTACTTTTGCATCTTTATTATCTAAATTAACTGCCTTGTGCCACCAACCTACTGGAATATCTATGCTATCTCCTGGCACTAATAATGTGCTGGTTTTATTGCCTTGTTTATCTTCAAGAAACATGTTTATGACACCGTCGACTACATGCCAATGTTCACTGCGTTTAAAGTGTCTTTGATCGCTTAGTGCTTTGCCTTCATAGAATGTAAGTTCTTTAACTTGCCATTCTCCGTTGCGATCTAATATTTTGTATTCACCCCAAGCTCTTTTTGTTACTGGTTTGTCCCAGTTTTTTAATATCCAGCTTGAACTGTTCTTTTTATCTTCGCCGCCAACTCCAAACACAAATTCAACATCTTTGTGGTCTCCGTAAAGTTTTTGTTCTGGTATTTCACCGTCAACTCTATCGCCTCCGTTGGCAACAATTAACTTGCCTCTGTTTGTAGCTAGTAAATATCCAATTGCTTGAGTTGTTCCGCCGGTGTCGTCATCTTTAACTAATATCACTTCATCAACACAAGCAAGTTCTTTTACTATTGCAGCACGTTCGTGAAAAGGCATAAACGGTCTGCCTTTTTTATTTACAAGCCAGTCATCACTGTTTAAACCAACAACTAGTTTATCACCTAATTTTTTAGCTGCTTTAAAATATTCAATATGTCCTGAATGTAGTGGATCAAAACCACCGGTAACTAATACTGTTTTCATCCAGTATTTATATGCGCAGATTATAGGTTTTTGAACTTCTGATAGAACTTACTATTCAAGTCTTTACATTCATCTAAAAAGCCTGTTATAGAGTTTTGTACTGCAACAGGTTTTGCATTAATATTTTCAATAAAATGTGGCGCATGTTTCATATAATTAAATTTAACACTCCAGCTTACTACCTGAACATTTTTTCCAAGCAACTGTGCCCAATATGCACCGTGATAGCTGTCAGTTATTACAGTATTTCCACTGCCAATAAATTCAATAACTTTGTCAAAATCCATAACGTTGTTTTTGATCATTGGATGATCAACTTTATCAACTTTTGATTTGTATGCATGAGTAAAATAAACAAATTCGTGTTTTTCTTTGTACTGCTTTTCAAAAGCCGGATGCATACAACTTACACATGGCAAATATGTGTCATAATGTCCTTCTATGTAATCTCTAATACCTACAAGACTACAACGGTTTATCCATTCAGGATAATATGGGTTTGTTGCAGATTTACTTTCGTGTTTAGGACCAAAATTATGTCCGATCCCCCATAATACTGTATGCTTAGGATTTTTATCGATAAGTGCTTGTATATGCTGACTAAATTTTTTGTGTATTAATCCGCCGCCGCCGACAATCAATATGTTATCTTTTATAGGTTGTTCATTATATAACAATTCATCAGATACACAATCTATATCAAAATATCTGCTTGCATTACAATACAAGTCGCCAATATTATTGTCTACTTTTCTATGAACTTCATAAATCATCTTTTACTTTTTAAAAAACATAATTTTTTCGATTTTTTTAATATTTCAAAATCTTTTTCCAAATCATTTAATAAATTTTCTAATTTATTTTTGTAATCTTCTACAAAATTGTGATATTCAAATGCTAGATATTTTACACGGTTTGCCAATGTTTCGGTATTACAATTTCCTAAAATGGCAAATTCTTCGCCTTCGCAATCAATTTTTAGCAAATCGATTTTTGGTTCGTTTAATTCTTTTATTGCATCTTCTAACGATACACAAGGTATTTGAATTGTTGAAACATCTGTTTTATATTTTTTATGAGTAGATGCATGTATTTCGCTTACAATCTCTTGAACATTTAATTCTAAAAATTTATTTGAACTAGAAACACCTTTGTTATGAACTGTAATTATATCATCAAAATGAGGATTTAATTTTAAATTACGTTTAATGATTTCATAATTTTGCGGAGTTGGTTCGTAACAATGAACTTTTGATCCAAAAGCTTCTGCACAATACAATGACAAATCTCCAATATATCCGCCAATGTCTAGTACAACTTTAGGTGCAAAATCATCTTCGAAATAATCTGGAAAATATTGTAAGTCTAAAAATTGTTCTTTAATAATTTTTATATCGTAAATATTATGCCTAGCAGCAATTTTTGTTCCATTTACAGTTTCTAAAATTGTAACTTTATCTTGTCTTGTACGATTTTTGGATTCTTCTAAAAGATTGTAATAATCATTACTGTTTACAAACACTTGTTCAGGTGTTGACATTTATTTCTCCATTTAAAAATCTTACTAAGTCAACATCATTTAATTGAGTGCTGCGTTTTACTTTTTTAAGATAATTATTTTTATTCTTGTAATATATATCCAAATCAAATAGCTTTGAATATTTTTCTATAACTCCTAATTTTTCAAAAGTCATCAACGCTCTCATACACTTATAACATTGACTACAATTATAGTAATCAGATTTTAAATGTTTTTTTCCAATACAAATATCTAAATAATCGTACGAATACTCATTATTTGCAATTATATTTGTTTTTTGTACTCTAGTATACTCAGAACCTACATCCAATATATCAACATTGTTGCTTGAAAGCAATGGTAATAATAGTTTGTTAACTATAGCAATATCACTCCAAGGTTTTATTTCAAAATCTCTCAAAGGAAACGAACTTGAATATAAAAAAGTTGATCCTTTGCCGGATAATAAATGCGCAATTACAGCATTGCGTATTGGATGAGTTTGCTCAAATCCTATTTTTTTCTTTGCATATAATTCATGAAAATTTGTATAGGTTTGAATAAATGGTAATTCTAATTTATCTGCTAATGGTTTTAAAAAGTTATATTTGTCTTGAGCAATAGTATCATTATAAATCAAGTTGTTAAATAACAAATGTGTAACTTTTATATCAGTTTTCGGCTGTAAAAAATAATCTTGTAAAGTTGTAAAAGCATCTACGCCTGCACTAAATCCTGTAAAAACAATTTCTTTATTTTTAAAATTTGTATCTACAATGTTTTGTATGTTTACTTTAATTTTATGTACCCAAGGTATAACTTTAATAATTAAATCTTGTAAATCGTTTAGGTTATTGTATAATTTTTTGGATATCTTTCCTTCGATAACCAATTCGTGATTATCTACCATAGCAGGTAATAACATTGCAACCAATGCTGCATCTGAAGTATCTGATATAAATGTTTTATAAAATTGATCTAGTTTTATAAAAATATTTGTTTTCTTATCTGGATATATACAATCAAATTTATATTCTACTGTTTTATTATCAACAATAATTTTAGGATCTTTTACAATTATCATAAAGCAGCATCTTCCATTCCTGCTACACGTAGTTTAACAATATTTGTAATTTGCCATTGTTTTTGATCAAGTGCTTTTAGGACACCTAGCCATTTGTTACGCATAAGTGCAAATTCGTTGATAATCTTTTCGTAGTCACATACATCAGCTTCGCCGTCAACATACTTTTCAACGTCACGACTGCTCAATGCACGTTGATAATTTTCTAAATATTTCTTAAAATAAGAGCTGCGCAATTTGCGCAACTCAATATTCATGTATTCTAATATTGCTTCGATTTCTTGCAACTGATTGAAACGATGTTCAACAATACCAGGCATCATAGCTGCTTGTTTTTCAACATTTCCGTGCAACTTGCATTCTGCTTTTGCTTGTAATAGCTCTGTTTCGAAATGTTGTATAGCAGCAGGTATTTGACTAATGTCTCTGCTTACTTGACTGTACCAGCCCATTATTCATCCCATTCGTTTGTGTCTTCGTCGTATTCAAGTTCGGCATCAAGATCTAAATAATACTGAATAGCATTATCTAGATCTCTGTCGTTGCCTAAACAATCTTTAAACGCAATATCATCGACACCGTAATCAGCAAGTAGATCAACAAATTTTTCTGCTGCAATTTCTACTTGCTTTTTGTCTAGGTTTGGTTTAAATAAATTCCAGATATCAACAATCTGTTCTTCATTCATTTTCCATTAACTCCTCGTTATGATCAATCACAGCTTCTTCGTCTGTGTTAGCGATATTTACCATTTGTGCTTCTTTTGCCGGTAAATCGGTCATGATCATTTCGAGTTTGTCTCCTGTCCAATTCTTACGATATTCTAGTGTTTCTTCACCATTACTGTCGATATACTTGTAACGGTTGCCTTGTTTTTCAAGCAGTCCTTTTGCTTCTAGCAAATCAAACATACCCGAATATGGATCCATACCTGTTTCATATGGAATCTTTACTTGTACTGCTTCAAACGGTTTAGCATAACGTGTTTTCATTACTTTACACGCTGCACGAATACCATGCACTTGCGAAGTTTTGTTACCGTCTGCATCTTCTTTTAGTTTTAGCTTTTTCATTGCTACAACCATTGAAGAAGCATACACAAAGCCGCTACCGCCTGAAATTTTATCATCTGGATCAAACATATCTTGCGATGCATACGTGTGGTTAGTTACACACATACCTACATTGTATGAACCAAACATGTTAACACAATTAGTTACAAGTGCTTTAAGTGCTTTGGCCTTACGACCCATGTCACCTTTCATATCACCTGCTTCAAACTGATTAACTTCAGTTGGTGACATAAGCATACCCAACGAGTCAACTACAAACAACACCTTGGGACGATCTTCTTCGTTCATGCCGCGGTAGTCGTCCATAAATGTTGAGATAGTTTTAGCAACATCGTCAATCATTGCCATGTTAAGTTTAAGTAGTTTGTCTTCTGATGTTTCTACACCTAGTGCGTGTAGCCACGATTCGTCAAGAGCGTTTTCGCTGTCAATTAGCACAACAAAGATGCCTTGTTCTTGTGCTGACTTAACAATATTGCCAGACACAATGTAAGACTTACCTGCGCCAGATTCTCCAGCAAACACGCTTACTTTACCAAGTGGAATACCTTTGCGGAAGTCGCCACTTAGTAGATAGTTAAGTGCATAGTTGCCTGTGCTGATCCAATCTTGTGGATCATTAAAGCCTGCACTCATACCTTTAATAGATTTTGTTAATGAGTTTCGAAACTTTGAGGGATCGAATGCCTTAGTAGCCATGTATATCTCCTATTCTAAAAAGCTGGGCAAGGGTTAGAGCTTGCTCTGTTTAAAAGCAAGCTCATTTACTTGCTCTTACTGTCCTTGACGTGCTCTGATCATTGCAAGAATGTCTTGTGCGCCACCACCATTTTCTGCTGGTGCTGCTGCCGGTTCAGGTTGTGCTGCTGGAGCAGGTGCTGGATCTTGCCAACCAGTGTCGTTTACAGTTTCAGCAACTGGTGCTGCTTCCGCTACTGGAGCAGGTGCTGCTGTTGGTGCAGGACGATTGTTTGGATCACCTGTACGTGCTGCCATACCTGCTGGACGGAAGTATTGGCTCCAACGATCTGGATCGTATGCTTCGCCATCCACACTTGCTTCAAACATTTCTGTAAGAACTTTTACTGCGGTTTCGTCTGGCTTTTTAGGAAGGAAATCTGACATGTTAAACAAGCCATGTGTGTTAACTGCTGCCATCTCTGCATCACCCAGTGGACGCTCACGACGAGCCCAATTACTTGCGCCGTAGTCTGCATAACCACCTTTAGAACCTTTTGATAAACGGAAATCTACACCAGCAGTATAGTCTGTTGGTAGTTCTTCCATATCTGGGTCCATAAGTGCTGCTTTGATTAGTTGGAAGATTTGTGGGCCAATAATAAATCGACGAATCGGATTCTCTGGCTGCGCATCTTCTTTTAATGGATCATCTACAACAAAACCCTGGAAAATGTATGAACGTTTTTTCCAATACTTACGACCCATATCTTCAAGACTTGGATCTTTAAACCAACCACGTACTTCTTGTAGGATTGGACAAGATTCGCCGTACATTTCCATACATGGAACATTTACAACAACTGGACGTGAACTTGTGTCTCCTTTTACACCACTAAATGGAAGTTTAATCATCAAACGTTCTACCCAGAAAAATGTGTTATCTGGGTTGCCATCAGGAAGGAAACGCAGGGTTGCCTGTTCGCCTTCTTTCATATTCCAAAATGGGTAAATTGCGTTATCACCGCCACCAGTGTTAGTATTACCACCTGTACGATTTTCTTGTTCTGCGAGCTTTGCTCGAATTTCTGCTAATGATGCCATAGTATTGCCTCCTGTGTTTTGCCTATGTGCTTTGTGCCTAATAATGTGTAGCACAGTTATAATACTACACAAAGTTATTTATCTTGTCAACTATATTTTTGACAAAATTATCAAATTGTTAGCCGATTAATTTAAACCGGCTAACGCTTTAATTCTATCTGTTTCTGGATAGCGACTCATCTCTACTTGTTTAGCGTTGCGCTCTGCTACCATTGATTCTACTTTTTGAATAAATCTAGCAGCCGGTTCAACATATTGTTCGCCGTAATCTTTTTCTACCATAGTAAGAACTGCTGTTTCGCCTTTTGGGAAAGTTCCGTTTTCTCTATCAAAGTAAGATAGAATGAACTCACCGATTGGTGTTTTTTCTTTTTCTAGTGTAATTTTGTCACCGTCTGGACCTTTTACTTTGTCGCCTTTTTTCTTACCGTCCATCTTAGCCTGACGCACTGCTTTAGCATATGCATTGCCTTCATCAAACTTTGCTTCTAACCAATCATTTAGTTCTTCTGGATCAACACCCATTTCTTCTGCTGCTTGATCTTGTGCATCTTCTGGTTCCATTTCATCTTCATCTGGTCCCATAAGTTCTTGTTTACGTGCAACAATTTTGTCCCATAACTCGTCGGTTATTTCAACGCCTTCGCCTTCTGATTCTCTAAACTGACCCATTAATTGATCAATTGCTGCTTCTAACATATCGTCAATAGATTCTTTTGCTGCTTTACTGTATTTGTCTTTTAGACGGCCTAATTCTTCTTGGCTTGCGCCCTCACGTCCTGCTTGTGCAGCCTTTTTCATGTATTCTTTACCGTGCTTTTTAACGCCTGTATAATACTGTAGTCCTGATTCGTCTAATAAGTCGTCTGGGCCTAATTCTTCTGCTTTGGTTGCCTCTCCAATTAATTTGTAAACATATGGAAATACATCTTTTAATTCTTCGTTGAATTGTTTAATTGTAAGTTGATCAATCCAGTTCTCCGCAACTTCATCTGGAACTTCAACTGCTTCTGCTGCTACAAAATTAGCAACTGCTTCTGCATAATATGCAGGTTTTTGTAAATTTGCAATTTCCTTACGTACTTCGGAAACTCTACCTTTTAGTATATCACTGTACTGATCCAGTGTTTCTGCCATTACAGCACTGCGACCCATGTATGTGTTTAACTTGCGAATTTTTTGCATTTCTTCACTTAGGCTAGTAATATATTTGCCAAAGTCGTCGTATGCATGTCCGCCTTCTGCAACGTGACGAGCCATTGCTCTTGCACCTGCTAGATGCTTGTATGGAAATCTAAATTTTTCACCTTCGGGTGTTTCAATAAAAATCTTTGCAATTTTGCCAGTGCGACTGCTTGCACTTTCTACATTAATAGGCGCACTATGCTTGATTGCTATTTTTGCTTTGCCTACTTTTTGGAAACTTGTACGATCGTTTCCATACATTTTTGACTCGGCCATTGTATTTTCTCCGTTGCGGTTCTGAGCTAAGAATTCGTAATCTCTTTTGTTTAAGTTGCTTTTATTAATATCTCTTACTTCAAATTTCATCATACGTTTTTTGGCAAATACACGTAATTCTTTTAAAAAGTTATACCAGCCGTCTTGTACGTCTTCCATTTGACCTTGTACTAAATCTCTACCAACAATTACGCTAAGACCGTGCTCTGCATCTAACGCAACACTAACTTTACCCAAGTCGACGCCATCTGCTAGATAAGCAAAATCAAAGTAACGTGCATCTTCTGGTACATTAGTTACTTTTCCATTTTGGTCGCCAATGGTAACGTTTTCAAAACGTCCTCTAATCTTGTTAAACAAGTCTGATGATATTTGATCTAGTTTCTTCATATAGTTATTTATCTAAAAGTTGCTGCTTATAAAAATAGGCATAGGTGCTTCGTAATCTTCCATTTCGTTGTCTATTTGTACAAAGCTGTTGTAAATTGCAGGATCCCAATCTTTCATAACTGCAATCATTCTTAGTGCAAGTATCAATGCACTAACTAAGTCGTCTGTTGCACCTGGTTTTGCTTGATAACTACTGCCTGTTGCAATGTATGCTTTGAGCTCACTGATAAGTGGTTTACTCTTGATAGTCAACTGATCGTTTTCAACCATTACTTTAAGCCTAGCACAAGCACTGACTTTGCTGCTGTGTGTTGTGTTAAATCCTTTGCGGAACTTGCGCACATGACCTTTGCGTATTGGTTCGCTGATAAACAAGCCTGGCATGTTCTCTTCGCCAAAGTCGTTGATCACAATCAGTGCTGCTTCTCCTAATCCGTTATTTTCAACACTCCAATATATACCATTATCTGATCCACGTTGTTCTGCAATATACTTTAATATATCGTTTAGTACACGTATTTGTCCTGGTATAGCTGTTGTATTGTGTTGCCATTCTGCAACTTGTTTGTACGTAGGTAACTCTATTACTTGTATTGCTGCATAATCGCCGCCTGTGCCCATACTAGGATCTAATGCAATAGCGTAATTTTTCTTAGGATCAATTTTTTCATAAAATCTTGTCTGACCCATATTCAGCATTGGATTGATGCCTTCCATTGCTGCTAATTTCAAGCTGTTGATAAGTGTTTCGTCAAATACTAGGAATTCACAGCCGTATTCACGACGGAACTTTTCTTCGCCAATCCGTCCAATTTCATCTTTTTTCCATGCTTCGTCTCTGTCAGGATGTTCCCACCAGTCTGCACGGAAAGCATGAAAGCCATTACGTCCTACTTCGTTTTCGTTGCCATATTCGTCAAATTTATCTTCTGCCTGCTTCCAAATAGTAGCAAATGTATCTTCGTCACTGTTGGGTGTGCTTGTAAGAATAGCACGACCACCTGTTGCTAGTGTAGGCGAAATCGATGTCCAAAACTCTTCGGCAATATTGGGTTGCACAAATGCAAATTCGTCACAGTATAATAACGAAATAGACAAACCGCGGCCTGTGTTGCCTGTTGTTGTCTGACTTATAATACGTGATCCGTTTTCAAATTCTATGCTACCCTTGTTGTAACTTGTAACACCAGCACGTATATGATTAGGACATGTTTCGTACACATAACGAATACGTTGCATAATTTCCTGCGCACCTGTGTATTTGTGTGCAGCAATAAGAATTGTTTGGTCAGGCGTAAACATTGCATACCAAGCAAGATAGATACTTGCACATGTAGTTTTTCCTGTTTGTCTAGGCATCATATTGATATTAAATCTATACTTGTGATATGATTCCATTAATCCTAACTGGTATTCAAAAGGGTCAAATAACAGCTTGCCTTTTGTAGGGTGTTGAATATGTGCAAATTTACGTGCAAAATACAAATATCCTGTGTCAGGATCCATGCAGGCTAATAAGTCTGCAACTTGTTCTTCTGTGTACGTTTCTTGTTTATTGGCTTTTTTAATTAATACGCCGTCTAATGATGTTGCCATGTTGTATTTATTCTAGGTTTCTCAGGTCAAGTTTTGTTTTTGTAGGCAATATTTGCATTTGATATCTCAACGGAGGTTTGTCCTGTAAAAAGATACCTTTGTTTTTAAATGCATTACGTCTAATAATTTGATTTAAAAAATTTGTTTTGCCTCCGTGAACAAACCAACTCCACGGACCAGAAATTAAATTTTCCATATCGATGTCATATTCGTCGCACCATTGTATTAAACGTATAGTATGCTTGCCTACACGTACCATAATATGGTAAATGTTGTTGTCTAAATTTTCTAAAAGCTTAAATTCTTGATTATTATCTTTGCACCACTTTTCAAACATTTTATATACATCGCTTAGATACAAACGTTCTTGTCCTATATTTCTACCAATGTCACTGCCATATCTAATTCTATAGTGAGTTGGTTTCCAATGTTTGGTTGTTATTTCTGTTAAAATATCTTCCATTTCTTGTAAATTAGACATTGTATAGCTGATATATCCTACAGTAATACAATGTTTAACAGACATGTCAATAGCTGCTTCTTGTTTTTTCCTAATGATTTTATTACCAATATAATTAGGATGATTTAATCCAATTAAATTTGCATGTAATCCTGCTTGTTTACATTTTTTTGTAAAGTCTTCTTTTGCAAATCTAACACCATTGGTCATACATTGTATTGAGATACTTTTATTATGATTTTTTATTTCCTGTATTAATTCGTGAAAATTTTCATGCATAGCAGATTCTGCTCCTGCTAAACATAAATACCAATTTGGCTTGTTTGTTTGCTGTTTTACTTCTTTATCAACTGTTTTTATTTGACTCATTAAAATATCAATCGAAGGATCTTTTATTTTGTTGTTAGGTATATGATAACAATGCGGGCATTCTAAATTGCATTTG
>Ga0209653_1001724_pt1 | contig 17170 bp, 13 predicted proteins | sample SaaInl6LU_22_DNA_FD_184644 | JGI IMG/M metagenome (GOLD analysis project Ga0209653, IMG submission 184644) | Marine microbial communities from expanding oxygen minimum zones in the Saanich Inlet - ESP_116LU_22_DNA (SPAdes) (version 2) | ecosystem: Environmental > Aquatic > Marine > Intertidal...
TTAATAAATCTTCTGGTTTCATAAGTAAAAGTGTGTTTATAAATTTAGTGATTATTTAATCGTAAAGTTATCTCCGAAATTTTTCCTCATTGGGCAATAGGAATATTGACCTAGAAAAATTTCAGAAAAACTTTACTTACACACTTTATGGTTTAGTACCGATGGTAATTATATACTTAATCAAAATAAAAAACAACTTGTAAAAGTTGTTTTAGGCTGTTTTTAGTGTGTTAGTTGAAAACGTTGTTAAATATCTTCTAGCAACATCTTCGTACCGTTTTTTAGATAGCTGCATGTATTGAAAACTAGATTCTGGTTTAACATGCCTTAGTAATGCGCTAACGTCTCTTACACTTCCTCCTTGATCCAGTATATAGTTTGCTTTTCCGTGTCTAAAGCTATGAGGAGTTATTTTTTTATCCAACATTGCCATTTCAGATAATTCTGTAATCCAACGTTGAACACTTCTTGGTGTAAATACTTTACCTGTTTTTGGGTTCACCAATAGTTTCTTTGAATCGCAATCCATACACAAACGCATTCCTAAATAACGATTCATTAAATCATTGGTATCAGAACCCCAAATAACAGGGTTATAGCGCATACTTTTTCGAGTTCGCACTTTTGCGGTTCTCAAACCATCAATTCCCTGTTCGTTAATATCTTCAATCTTGATATCTAACAACTCACTTAGACGCATTCCTGTATCCCATAATAAATGAATAATTAGTTTTTTTTGTAAATCTTGGAGGTTATTTACTTCTAATAAATCAGTCATATCGCTTAAATCTTCTGATGTAACGATATCCTTATCCGCACTAATATAACGTATTGGAATAATCTCCTTAGGGTTAAATTTGGTTTTGCCTCTTCCGTGCCAAAACCAAAAGAAGTTTTTTAATACTCTAGCTGAGTATGCAATCGTGTTTAAGCTATATTGGTTTTCCAAACTTCGGTGGAATGCAATAATGTCATCGCCATTAATTTCGCTTAATATTGTTTTTGGTTCAATAAATGCTGCAAAATTCTCTAATCTAATTTTGTAAGTAGCATAGGCAGAACTTGTATGTGTCTGTTTCCATTCTAAATAAATCTGTATAGCATTTTTAATAGTCATAATCATAAGAGACCCGCTAAAAGGAAATCTAGCGGGTCGTTTATATACCCCAACGTCACTTAAAAAGCTAGAGATAGATAAATAAACACGCGTTGTTTCCTTTAGTCCATTTTATATACTAAACTGTTTCAGCATACAAAATAAACGAGGCTTTCGCCCAACGAGGTTTCTTTGTATTTAAGTTACTAATAGTAGTATATTTCATAATATGAAATTTTGCAAGAGTTCGACAATCTTACTTAAAACCTTAACGGTTTCTTTTTTACAAATTATGGTATAATAGGAGTAAGTTGAACGTAAAAAAGACCTTATTAAGAAGTTTAAAAATACCATAAATAAAAAATAAAGCAAGAGTTCTTTCCACAGTTTTTATAACTGACCCTAAAATTTAATAATTATTCCTTCTCACTCTATTCCCTGTTATGTATTGGCATCATTCAAATTTGTATGACGTCAGTTACTTTGCTCGCACTAATTTTAGAAACAACAGAAAAATATTCGGCATTAAACAAGCAGACCGAATGTTTCATTTCTATTGTTTTGGAAAATCTGGTGCTGGTAAAACGTCACTCCTTAAAAGTCTTATGATGCAAGATGCAGAAGCTAATCGTGGATTTGCTTTTGTTGATGTACATGGTGACGCTTCTCGCGAGATCAATCAAAAACTAAAAGACCGTTTTCTAAATCGTACCATCATTTATTTTGATTTTACCAATTCTGAACTTGAATTTGGATACAACCCTTTGCGTTCGGTATCACTTTCTAAACGCTCTTTAGTAGCTTCTAATATTTTAGAAATTTTCCAGCGCAATTGGAAATCGGCTTGGGGTATGAAAATGGAACACATTCTCAGAATGATTTTGCTCACATTATTGGATCAGCCTAAAGCACAGCTTTCGGACATCCTAAAACTTTTACATGAAAAATCATATCGTGAAGAATGTTTATTTCATATTCAAAACCAAGATATTAAAACATTTTGGACTAAAGAATTTCCTAAATACAAGCCTAACGACTTACTTCCAATAATGAACAAACTAGGTGGCTTCTTAAGTCATGCTATTGTTCGGAAAATTCTTATTGAAAACAAAAAACAATTGTCTTTGCGTTCTATCATTGATAAAAGACATATTCTTATTATCAATTTGGCTAAAGGACAAGTGGGTGCAGATGTTTCTAATATTCTTGGTGGTTTATTGCTCACTTCACTAGCTTCTGCTTCTTTTTCTAGGATTGATATTTTGGAAAAAGACAGAGTTCCCTATTTCTTATATATCGATGAATTTCAGACGATTTCTGGAACGGAACTCATTGCTGAATTATTGGCTCAAGTTCGAAAATTTAAAGTAGGATTAATATTAGCAAATCAATTCCTCTATCAACTTGACCCTAATGTTCGAGTAAGTGTGCTTGGAAATGTAGGTACTATTGTTGCCTTTCGTTTAGGAATTACAGATGCCAAATTAATGGCTAAAGAATTCTAAACCAATTTTTAGCTATATTTGAAAACAGGATTAAACTATGAGAAATTTAACCCTGTAATTTTTAACTTACACACTTCTTGGGAAAGTGTCTAAAAACTGATGTTTTAGCTGTTTAAACAATAAAAAATGTTAACTTTCATAATTATTATTCATCAATAATCCCATTTAGCTTTCTTATCAAAGGTTTAAAAAATAACTTCTAATTTGTTTTTTTACCCTCTTTTTTTTTCCTCTAAAGAGTTCAAAAGGAAGCGTTACAATTAAGAATAACAATCTAAAAAAATCTTTAATTCTTTTTAAAAAAGACATATGTAAACCTATTTTTCTTTAACTGTTTATAACATTGATAATAATACACACTTCATTACAACAAAACAGGAAGTGCCACTGAATACAAAAAATTAACCTGAAGCGATATACTTCTTATAGGATTATGCAAGTTAAAAAACACAATATTAAAACCAATATCTATGATACTATTTCACTAAACCAAAAGTTTTAGCCACTAATTTTTTTCCTATTATTTTATACTTTTTTCTAATTTTATATATTTCTAAACAGGAATGAATTTATAATTACTACTCTTCTTTCATCCAGAGAGGTGTAACAACAAACCATAGAATTGTACCTATTAACATTAAAACTTTCATTATTGAAGCCTCCAAAGACCCTAAGAATAATAGTATGCTAACTAACAGTATCAAAACACCTATTGATACAGCACTTATTAATTTTAGTATTTTCATAATTTTAAGATTTTTGAAGTTTCATAATAATCACATATAACAAACTAGATGCTATCCAACAAGGTATCACTGCATAAGCAGCAAATAATTTTTGATCACCAAAGATAAAATACAATCCTAAAGCTACAGGTAAAACCCAAGCTAATAAAACTGCCAAATTAAAACCAGATTCTTTTTTATCTGCATAATCTTGTGTAAAGTTCATCTTTTTTGCTAGGTAGTGGTTCACAAAAATCACACCACCCATAGGACCTAAAATTGTACCATACAAACCTACAAAATCGAGAAGTTTTGCTGAAAGAGCAGGAAATATACCAGCTGCTGTTGCAACTAAACCAGCTAAAATTACTCCTGAATATGATTTAGCATTAGAAGGAAATAAACTTTGAAAAGCAAGACCAGCCCTATATATTGTTGGGTTAGCTGTTGTCCAACCTGCAACAATAACACAAATTATTCCTGTCCAACCAACAGCACTCCAAGCTAAAGCTCCTGGATTTGCTGAAATATCTCCTGTCAATTTTATTTGAGCTGCTAACATAAATGAAGCACAGATCCAAGCCATATAATGTCCTAAAAACATTCCAATGGAGGGACCCCATCCTGCACGACTATCTTTAGCAAATCGCATTATACTTAAATCTGCCATTCCAAAATGCATAGCTGCATTACACAACCAAGAAAATATTACAATTTTCCAAAAACCAAAATCTACTTTACCGTTAATTGACTGAACTACACTTACTCCTTTATCCCATTCTATTAATAAACTGTCTAAAGAATCAACTTCCATTTGAGAAAGGGCAGATAAGCCACAGGCAGCAAAAACAACAATCATCCAAGGTGCAGCAATATTAGCAAATTTGGAAACAGTATTATAACCAGCAGCAGCAACAATTGTCATCACAACACCAACAATTATTACGATCAATGAAAAAGCTGGTGAACTTAAACCTAAAATATTTTCAGGTACAGAAAAACTTATATCAAAAGGAATTCCAACAGCACTAGCAGAAACAGTAATCATTGCACCTGCTAAAAAACAAAAAAGCAAACCATTAACTACATTATAAACCTTTACCAAATGCTTACCTGCAATTTTTTCTAATTGATAATACAAAGTAAGTTTACTGGATACAGCTATGGGAGCTACTAAATATCTCCAAGTTAGAATCGCTAATATGTTACCAATAAGCAAACCGAATGTTAAATCTTTTAAACTTGCACCTGCTGCCAAAAACAAGGGTCCAATCATAAATTCAGTACCTGCTGCATGTTCACCTGCATACATTCCTAAAAATGATTTCCAGCCTTTTAGTTTGGAATTTGGAACGGGTGTTCTTTCGAACTCACCTCCTGCATTTTGGTTAATATTTACTGCTGCACTTTTATTTTCTGCCATATTTGGTGTTTTTGGTTAATTGTGACTAATAACGAATGTAATTTAGATAATAAAATATTCTATCCTGGACTGTACTGTTTAAAAAACAAAACTCAGCATAAATGCTGAGTTTATAAAATATACTTTTTTTATTATTTGCTTATTAAATGACTTGGGAAATCTTCTACTTTTTCACAACATATCTGCTCCATTACTTGTTGTAATTCGGTTTTTAATAATGAAATTGTATGATTACCTCCTTTTTTACCTAATGCAGATACTCCATACATAAAAGAACGTCCCATAAAAGTAAATTTTGCGCCAGAAGCTAATGATCTTGCAACATCAACACCAGAACGAATTCCACTATCCATCATTACTTCAATTTGATCTCCGTATTTTTCGGCAATTGAAGCTAATGGTTTTATAGTCGATTCTCCTGCATCTAATTGTCTCCCTCCATGATTTGAAACGATGATACCATCAAGACCTAAACGAATGGCTTGTTCTGCATCGTAATGAGAAGCTACACCTTTTAATACAATTTTACCTTTCCACATATCGCGAATTGGCTTAATCTTTTCTTCATTTAAACGACCTGAAAAAGTTTGATCCATAAATTTACCCAGTTGCTTTAAATCTAAATTTTTAGGCATATAAGGTAACAGGTTCGCAAAATTTGGAATACCATGTTTTAAAGTTTGTAAACTCCAATGAGGCCTCCCAAAAGCTTGCAAAATATTAGTCAAGTTCATTTTTGGTGGCATTGCCAATCCGTTTCTAATATCTCTTGGTCTAAAACCAAAACTAGGAACATCACATAAAATTACTAAAACAGGGCATTCAGCAGCTTCTGCTCTTTTAATAATATCATCTCTTAAACTATCCTCTGTTGGATGATATAATTGAAACCAAGCTTTACCTTCTGTTAATTCTGCAGCTCTTTCTATGCTTGTAGTTGTAACTGTGCTTAAAATAAAAGGGATATTATGTTCAAATGCTGATTTGGCTAGAATTTCTGGAGAATTTGGCCACATTAAACCCTGCAAACCTACAGGTGCTATACCAAAAGGTGCATCATACTCAATACCAAAAAGTTTTGTTTTTGTTGATGAACCTCCGTGATTTCTTAAATAATTTGGCTTTAATTGTACTTCTCTTAATTCGGACGTATTTCTAATTAAATTTACATCTTCATTACAACCACCATCTAAATATTCGAAAGCAAACTTTGGTATTTTCTTTCTTGCTTTATTCCTTAAGTCGTCTACAGATGGATAACGTGTATCTATTTTTATTGACATATCTATTTTCGTTTTATGATAAAAACTTTTCTCTTAACTCTTCTACTTGATCATCATTAATAGGCACCATATCTCCCAATGAATTTCCTAAAACTATAGATTTTGCACTAAATTCTGCAACTTCTAAATAATCGAAAGTTTGTAATAATTTATCTCCTGTAATAATTACAGAATCATTTTCTATGATTAATGCAGTATTACAATTTTCTGTAATTTTTTTATCGATATTATCTTTGAAATGAGTTCCAAATTTAACTGCATTTATATCTTGTAAAAAAATCCAACTTTCAGGAATAGTTCTTACATCTAAATATTCTCCTGTAACTGCAAAAGCCATTAAATAAGGAGATTGTGTCATTATTATGGAATTTACATTTGGATTATTCTTGTAAATCTCTTCGTGTAAATAGGTTGCTCTACTAGGTGTTTTTCCTTGCTCTCTTTTTCCTTTTTTTATTTGAACAATATCTTCAATTTGTAAATCCCAACGATTTACATCTGTAGGTGTAATTAAAAAATCATCATTTTTCCAACGCATAGAAACTGTTCCATAAGAACTAATCATTAAACCTTGTTCACAGGAACGTTTCACAATATTGCAAATTTCTAATCTTTTTTCTACTTCATCTGAAGGATACTTGTTTTTCTTTTTCTCTGTTCTTACTGCTGATACTTGAGCTTCGAATTCATCTATTTGAGCATCTGTTAAATATTTTGGAGTTCCTATTTGAGAGCCATATAAAATTGTTCTACAACAAAACTCTAAAGTTTCAAACCTTTCATAAGCATCAGTTAAATCTGAACCACCAAGCACAACTCCGTGATTTTCCATAATAACTGCTTTATAACCTTTATTAAATTCATCAGCAATTACAGTTCCTAAATCATTAGATCCTGGTAATCTATACTTTGCGTACCCAATTGGTCCACAAATGTGTTTTGCTTGAGAAATAATATTTGTATTTGGTATTTGACGTACAATACTAAACGAAACTAATGCAGGTGGATGAGCGTGAATTACAGATTTTATATCTGGTCTTGCTTCATATATTGCTTTGTGGAATGGAAATTCTGAAGAAGGTTTATGTTTTCCTTCAATAGTTCCATCTTTCTTAACACAAATAATATCCGACGCTCTTAAAGAACCTTTATCAATTGCAGATGGTGTTACCCAAATATCTCCATTGTCATCTATAACAGAAATATTTCCACCTGAAGTAGTGGTCATTCCTCTTTTATAAATTCGATCGATTATTGTTGTTATTTGATTTCTAGGATGAATAAAGTTTATTTTCTTTGACATTTTACTTTATAATAAAAGGTATATGTTTTTTTAATGCGTAATTCTTTTTTAAGAATTTTGAGTTTAGTTTTACATCAGATATTGCAATTGCTGCACCTAATGCAGAACCTAAAGAGGCTTTGGTTGTCCTTAATTTCATTCCTCTTAAATAATGAGATAACAATTTAATGTACAGGTCATTATCGGTAAACCCACCATCTACATACAAACGATCTATATCATATGTATTCGCAATTCTTTTTATGATCTCCACTTGAAGTTGCACTAATTCTATCATTAATTGATGGTATGCATCTTCAAATTTATGATATGAAAATTTTGTTTTTTCTGGCATATTTTTATCAGAAAATGATTTCCATTTAAAACAATAATGAAAATCTTTTACAATTTCAAAGTAGGTGTCATAATTAAACTCAACATTTTTGTGGTGATCTTTATCCACATTAAACTTTTTATTCAGTTCAGCAATTTGAAGTTTATATTCGTTTCCTAAAAAAAGTCTTGAAGATTTAACAGGTTTACCATTTATTCTCATATAGTTGATACAACCCACCTCTGTTTCTTCTGTTGTTAAAGGAACATCTGAAAAAGGGTTTAATGCAATTGACCAAGTACCTGTAGAAACTAATACAAATGGCTTTTTTACACTCCTAACATAAGGTAAAAGTGCTGACGAACTATCATGAATACCTGAGCCAACCTTAATTCTTGTGCCATTATAATTCATATTGATACTAGTTTCAGTAGAAACTATTGGTGGTAGAATAGTATTGATTGCTTCCTTATAAACCCAATTATGATAATCTTTAGTTTCGTAATTCCATAAAGAAGTGTGGCAACCAATGCTAGTATATTCACTTATTGGTATTCCCGAAAAAACATAACTCAAATATTGTGGTAAATGCAATGAATATTTAATCTTTTTAAAGATTTCTGGCTTTGTTTTTTTTATCCAGTACAACTGCATTCCAGAATTTAACAAACCCGATTTTGGAGAACCTGTTGTTCTTGTAAACTCTAATTCTGGGCCATATTTTTCGTAAAACTCATTTACTAAATCATCATCTATTTCTTTAGTGTAATTGTATAATGGTGTTAATGGGTTGCCTTCTTCATCAATATGCACAAAACTAGCTCCATAAGTAGAAAAGTTAATCGCCTTTATACTAAAATCTTCATTTTTTAAAACTCGATAAAACAATTCTTTCAACCAAGTTTTAAGTGCTTCTAGATTTTCTGTTGGATACCCATCTTCATCCTCTATTTCGTCAAAACTTGCATATTCTCTATAAACTTCTTTATAGTTTTTATCAAACAAGAAAAACTTTTTATTTGTTTTTCCGATATCAAAAACTGCTGTAACTCTTTTTGCCATTTTAGATTTTATAAACCAGTTGCTATTGTGTTTTTACCTCTTTCTGCAATTAAACCTTCTCTTACTTTTAGACTTCTATATGCATTAATTGGACTAATAACACCTCCTGAATTTAAACGCGCTTTTTCTATTAAAGGTCTTACATCAGTTCTATAAGCTCCTTGTAATATTTCTTGACATTTTACAACATCGTTATCTAGTTGGGCTGCTTTTAATGCTTTTTGATCAATCAACAATGCTTTGGCATATGCCTCCTGAATAGCCTCTAAAGATTGGATTAAATCTTCTAACGGATCTTTTACATTATGACTTGCATCTATCATCCAAGCTAAATCTGGATTTTGTGGATTGTTTTCCATACCATACACCAATTCATTAAAAATTAAGAAAAGTGCGTAAGGCTTAATACTACCCACAGTTAAATCGTCATCTCCATATTTACTATCGTTAAAGTGGAAACCCCCTAGCTTTCCTTTTAATTGTAAAATTGATACAATTTGCTCAATATTTGAGTTTGGTAAGTGATGCCCTAAATCAACTAAAGTAAAGGCTTTGTCTCCACAACCATTAGCCAACATTAAAGAAGCTCCCCAATCTTGAATTACAGTACTATAAAAGTTTGGCTCATAAGGTTTGTATTCTATAAGCAATTTCCAATCATCTGGTAATCCTTTATAAATATCAATTAAACTATCTTGAGTATTTTGAAATGCAGTTTGAAAGTTATTTTGCCCTGGAAAACAAGAACCATCAGCTAACCAAACCGTTAAACTTTTTGACCCTAATTTGTCTCCAATATTGATAACATCTAAATTGTGCTGAATCGCTTGCTCTCTCACAGCTTTACTCACATTACTTAAAGAACCATATTTATAAGATTCTGAAGCGTCTTTTTGATCTTGAAATGTGTTAGAATTTACAGAATCAAATTTGATATTTAATGCATCTGCTTTTTGTTTTATTGCGTTATAATCTGAAGGAGTATCCCAAGGAATATGTAACGAAACTGCACCTGCAGTTTGTGTTAAACTATGTAAAATACCTACATCTTCTATCTTTTGCTCAAGGTTTGATGGTTCTCCATAAAAAGAGAAACGTCCAAAACGTGTACCTCCAGCCCCTAAAGCCCAACTTGGTATTGCTACTTGAAAATCTGAAAGTTTAGAAACAATAGTATTTACATCAGCTCCTTGCTTGGTTAATTTGTTTGCTAAAAAATCAAAGTTTTCTGTGTGATTGTTTAATCCTGATTTATTGATATCTAGAATTTGTTCTTTTTGTATTTTCATACTGGTATATGGTTATAAAGTAAAAACTTCTATAAAATTAATATCTATAGAAGTTTTTAATAATTCAAATTTAATACTTCTAATTAGTTATCTTACAAATGCATTAGCCATTCCACCATCAACATTTATAATATTTCCTGTCGATTTGTCTAATATCCCAACAAGAGAGAAAACTCCGTTTGCAATATCATCTGGTGTAATAATCTCATTTAATAAGTTTCTTTTTGCATAAAATGCTGGTAATTCTTCTACCGTAATTCCATTGGCTTTAGCTCTACCTTCTGCCCAAGCTCCTTCCCAGATCTTGCTTCCAACAATTACACCATCAGGATTTACAGTATTTACTCTTACTTTATCTTTTGCCAATTCAGCTGCCAATAAGCGGACCATGTGCTGTTGCGCCGCTTTTGCAGTACCATATGCTACATTGTTTGGACCTGCAACTAAACCATTTTTACTTGCAATTGCTATATAATCTCCTCCTAAACCTTGTTTACGAACGATTAATGCAAATTGTTTTGCTAAATCAAATTGACCTTTTACTAAAATACTTTGTAAAATATTCCAGTCTTTGTCTGTAGTATCTGTTAATGGTTTAGAAATTGCTAATCCTGCACTATGCACAATCATATCTACACCACCAAATTCTAAAATTGCTTTTTTATAAGCACCAGCTATAGAACCTGTATTGGTTACGTCACAAAGAGCGTATGTAGACACATCTCTCGCATACGTTCCATTTGCTTCTACTAAAGCATCTTCATTAATATCTGTTAATACAACATTTGCTCCTTCTGCAGCTAATTTATCTGCAATAGCTTTACCAATTCCACCTCCTGCACCAGTAACTAAAGCTACTTTACGAGATAATGGTTTTTCTTTTGGCATACGTTGTAATTTTGCCTCTTCTAACAACCAATATTCAATATCAAATGCTTCTTGTCTTGGTAATGAAGTATACTCTGTAATTGCTTCTGCACCGCGCATTACATTAATTGCATTGATGTAAAACTCACTAGCAACTCTTGTAGTTTGCTTGTTTTTTGCAAAACTGAACATACCTACTCCTGGATAAATAATAATTACTGGATTCGCATCACGAATTCCTGGGCTATTATCTTTTTTACATGTATTGTAATAATCTACATATTCTTGACGATAAGCTTCAAATGCTGGCTCTAACTTTGCTAAAACAGCATCAGAATCTGATAAATCTTCATTTTTATCTAAACTTAATACTAATGGTTGAATTTTTGTTCTTAAGAAGTGATCTGGACAAGAAGTACCCATAGGCGCTAATCTTTCCAAATCATTACTATTGATGTATTGCATTACAACATCAGTATCAGAAAAATGACCAATCATTCTGTTTTCTGATGAACACAAACCTCTTAATAAAGGCATTAATTGTGCTGCTTTTTCTAAACGCTCTTCTTGTGGTAAGCTTTCAACTTTTTGACCGCCAAAAACTTCACCTTGTTCTTTTAATTTATTTTCAATGTATTCAGAAGCCATTTCTATAACTTCTAAACTATTCATATACGACTCGTAAGAAGTATTTCCCCAAGTAAATAAACCATGAGAACCTAAAACAATCCCTCTAATTCCTGGGTTATCAGCTAAACATTTTTCTAACTGTAACCCTAAATCAAATCCTGGTTTTTGCCAAGGTACCCATCCCATAGTATCTCCCCAAATTTCTTTGGTTACTTGCTCACTATCTTTAGCAGCAGCAACAGCAATTAAAGCGTCTGGATGTAAATGATCTATATGTGCAAATGGTAATAGACCATGTAAAGGTGTATCAATAGATGGTGCTTTACTATTTAAATCGTAAATACAATGATTAAATAAACCAACCATTCTATCTTCATCATGTAAACCTTGGTATACATTTTTTAAATCTCTTAGTCTTTCTGTGTATAAACCAGCTATACCTGAACGCTTTAAAGTTCCAATATCTCCACCAGAACCTTTTACCCACATTACCTCAACATCTTCATTTGTTAACGGGTCTTTCTCTATGGTTTTACAACTTGTATTTCCTCCACCATAATTAGTTATTCTTAAGTCTGCTCCTAATATATTAGATCTATATAAAAATAATTCTACTTGATTATCTCCAAGAGATAGTGCTTTTTCTTCGTCCCATAAATAGTCAACGTACTTAAAAGTTTTTGTAATTTCTTTCATCATTGTGTTAGTCATATGTTATACACCAAAAATACACTTGAATATAAACTTTTGTATCCTGTACTATACCGTATTTAATAAAAATGTTTTTAAGTATACTTTATTTTGTTAAAATTTAAATAAATTTTTATTGTAAAAACTTTAAAAATATAAGACTTTGTTTTACGATTATCTTATTAATAAGTTTTTAAGTAATCTTAACTACAGTAATATTGTTAAGTAAAAAAGTTCTTTTTGTAAATGATTGGTTTATTAATATACCTTTTACTACATTTGATTTATTAAAATTTTTTATTTTTTAAAAATTTATATATTATGCAAATGATGAAACTTATAACAATAGATGAAAATTCAAGGGTACCAAAGTACCAACAAATTATAGATTCTATAATTCATAATATTTCACAAGGCAATCTTACAATGGATCAAAAGATACCGTCTATAAACATGTTTAGTGAAGAATTTTACTTATCTAGAGATACTGTAGAAAAAGCATATAGTATTTTAAAAGAGCGTAAAATAATTACGTCTATAAGGGGTAAAGGATTTTATATTTCTAGAACTAAATTAATTTCAAAAGTGAATATTTTATTTTTGGTAAATAAATTAAGTTCTTATAAAATGAGAACTTACAATCATTTTATTAATAGTATAGGAGCAAATTCTCATACAGATTTACATATATATCATTGTGATGAAACTCTTTTTTTAAATCTAATAGAAAAAAATAAAGGTGTTTATGATTATTTTATTGTAATGCCTCACTTTAAATCTGATGAATTGAAACATGTATCACTTCCAGAAAAAATAGGGAAAGCATTAAGTTTAATTCCAAGTGAAAAACTTATAATTTTAGATAATATAAAATCTATTAAAAACAAAAAAATAGTACAGATCTATCAAGATTTTGAAAATGATATTTATACCGCTTTAAATGAAGGGTTAGAAAAAATAAGCAAGTATAAAAAAATCATGCTTGTTTATCCTGAAGACGCTGTCTATCCTTATCCTCGAAGAATATTACATGGCTTTAGAAAATTTTGTATTGAACATAATTTAGATTTTGAGATTATTGACAAAATTTACGATGATATGGTTTTAAAAAAAGGAGATTTATTTATTATAATTGAAGAAGGAGACCTAGTAAATCTTGTGAAACAAATTAGAGAAAATGAATTTTTATTAGGTGAAGAAGTTGGTATTATATCATACAATGATACACCTTTAAAAGAGTTACTTGGAATTACAGTTATGTCTACAGATTTTAAAGTAATGGGTGAAACAGCAGCAGCAATGATTTTGAATAAAACTAAAGGCACTGTAAAAGTACCTTTTAATTTTATTGAAAGAGAATCGCTTTAGTACGTTTTCATTTGAATACTTGAAGGGCTACTTACTTTAATTTCTTTCAGTAATTTTCTTAACTTTCCTGTTTTTACATCCCTTTTAAAAATAGCAATATTGTTTGAAAATTGATTCGCTACCAATACAAAATTACCATCTGGAGATAGTGCAAAATTTCTTGGATGATTTCCTCCAGTTGCTATATGTTGCACCAAATTTAATTTTCCATTTTTTTGATTGATTAAAAATATAGCAATACTATCTTCTTTTGGTCCACGATTGGATGCGTATAAAAATTTTCCGTCTTTGGAAATATGTATATCTGCTGCCCTATAAATTTCTTGTTTTTGTTGATAAGTTTGGTAATCTTCTATAAATAAAAGAGAACCGTTTTTATTTAAATAAGCATCAATTGTTCCACTTAATTCGTTTATTCCATAGCCAAATAATCCATTTGGATGAAATGAGAAATGCCTTGGACCACTGCCTAATTTCGTTTTGATTTCTTGTTGATTAATTAAGCTATCTTTCTTAATATCAAATTTAAAGCTTCTAATTTTATCTGCACCTAAATCGTGAGCATATAGATGCTTGTTATCAGGAGAAAAATTTGACGAATGCATATGAGAAGCTTCTTGACGACTTTTATTTACACTACTATCTTTAAATCGTAAAACTTGTTTAATATTGCCTAAACTACCATCTTTTTTAATTTTAAAAAGGCTTAAACTACCATCAGAATAATTTGAATTTACAAGATATTTTCCAGTTTTATCAATTTCTAAATGTGCAGGATTTAATCCACCACAATCTTTTACATTTAGCAATTCTAATTTCGCATTTAATACGTCTACTTTAAAGGAAGCTACTTTTCCATTATGTTGCATCTGGCTTTCTACTACAGAGTATAGGTAGTTTCCATCTTCAGTAACTTTTAAAAAGGAAGTATTAGTTATATTATCTATCGTAAATGTTAATTTGGCTTCTGCTGTTTCTGCATTAAATTCATACACGTGAATACCTTCACCAGGTTTTTTATCGGTAAAACCTCCCACAAAAAGTAACGTTTTGTTATTATTTTTAACTGCCTTACATCCTAATAAAAAAACAGTTAAACATAAAAATAAGATTGTTTTTCTAGTCATAAGATTTAAAATATGTTTGAGATGAGTCTGTTGTAATTTCTTCATTTTTATAGATTAACTTTTTTCCTTCGCCTACATAAATACTCTTTAAAGTTTGATCTTTATGTAAGGTAATAACTGCATAAGAACCTTCAAAATAAATAGCATCATTTTTAAAAATTTGATTTTTAGACTGGGTAATTACATATTGAATTAAATCTTCATTTGGCGTTTTAGAAATAATTTTTAATCCTTTATAAATTCCATCTTGCTCTAATTTTGTAACAGATTGTAAACTTGGTTTTTCTGATTTATTATAAGGCTCAAAAACTACTACAAAAGGGTTTTGCCAAGCTTCGCCTTTATTTCTGATTACCAAAGTTGGCGTTGGTAATTTATGATATGGTTTAGGAGATTCAAAAGTTATAGGTGCTTTTACTTTGGTGTAGCTTCTATTCTTAAAATTTGGAATATGTAATTGCATAAAAACTGCACCTTTATCTAATCTTTTTGTATGAAAAGTTGCTTTTATATCTTTATTATAATTTTCTGATGTTTTCACTTTCTTAAAAAAATGCCAACCAGGGTTTCTATAAGTTTTGTTATGTTTCCAAACTCCATTTGCATTCCCCATATATCTATTTGGTGTTTTTATGAAGTTCATATCCTTATTTTCAAACACCAGTTTATCTCCAATATTATGATATAAATAGTCGTGAAACTCATTTGATAATTTCGATTTTGATCGAAAAATATCTACATAATATCCTGTTGTTGGCGATGTTCTTACTAATCCTAAAGTTCTTTCTTGAGTTGCTTCTGCTTTATCACCTTTATCATCTATAAAACTGGTTTGACTAAAAGAATGATTTGGTGAAATTCCATCATCTCGAACCTTGGGTTCCATAGAAATGATTTCTACAGAATTGATTCCCAAATTTACCCAACCACCTTCTCCTTGAGAACTTCCGTTAACAATTACAGTATTGTGAGCTGCGAATATTCTTGAGTAATTTTCATGTAAATCTTTACCGTATTTTTTTCTACCATGATCTACGCCTAATACTTGTCCTTCTCCATACAATTCTATGTTCATTCCTTCTGCATGGCCATGCACCATATGTGCACCACCCACAAAACCCATTAATCCATCTTTTGGATTATTTGTGGAACTTAAATTTCTTTGCAAAACAATACCTGCATGATAAACTCTATCAGTTCTTGGTAACTTTATTTTTTTTGAATTCCCATAGATATCATCATTATACCAAAATAAAGCATCTATACTTTTTCTTGAATATTTACCATTCTCCATAGCTTTTATCAAAAGTGGCGCAAATTTATTTTGTAAAAAAGTTAGACTATCCATCTTAGCCAAAACATAGGCATTTTCATATGCTTGAAAAGAACCATGTTGTTTTCTATGACCATCTCCCCATCTTACAATTTCGTTGTTTGGATATACCAAATCATCTAATCTTGGTAAAGCAAATAATATATTTGGATATTGAGCTCCTAATTTTAAAGACGGATTATATCTATTAATTACCAATAATAATTTACCTAAAATTTCTGTTGAATGATTTAAATATTGTGATGTTTCTGGCCAAATATCACCTTGATTTTGATAATTTTTTGCCATTACTGGCAACGCATCTTGATTTTTTGTGCTTTCTGATAAAAAGTAAGAAAGTAATTTTTCACGTTCCTTTTCATCGTCCATTGCCAAAGCATTATAAACTAAACTTGGTGCTTCTAGTACTGGATGGTTAGAACCTGTTTGTCCGTAATTAATGGTAATATCTGCATAGGTTTTGCACACCTTTTGAAGTTCATCAACAGGAAAAACTACTTTTTTATTTTGAATGATATCAAAAGCATTGTCTTCTTTTTTAAGGTAGGTTGCAATAAAATCGTAAATTAATGGAACTCTGTAGCCAATAACGCGTACTTCTCTAAAACCATCATATGGAAACAACCAGCCACCTCTACCATGCCAATTAGATAACTTGGATTTCTGTACAGATTTTACAAATGAATACAAGATACTGCTGGCCATATACGCGTATTTTTCATCTTGGGTAGTGTAGTATAGATAACCACAATCTAAAGCTATTTGCAAATAGGTAATCAATTTTTCTGCTGGTTCCCACTCTTTGTCTGTAGCGTTATCTAAGTTTCTATGTTTACCATTTTCTACATGGTCTGTTTTGTAAAATGGTGGAAAGTTATTTTTTTTAACTTCAGACCAGTTGAAAGGTAAATTATTAAGGTATGCTTTTGGGTTCTTATAAAATTTCTTGACTTGTAAATCTGTATTTTCTTTAAGATTTACATAAATCTCTTTTGCCCATTTTTTTGTTTCTATTTTGTTTAAAATTTTAGCTCTTTCAGAATTTTTTACTAAAATAAATGGGCGTTCTTTTTCTTGGCCAAAGAGTTTACCCTTATAAATAAAAAGAAATAAAAAGATTAAAAGTTTAATATTTATAAATTTCATAAAATTCTAG
>Ga0209653_1001730_pt1 | contig 17122 bp, 9 predicted proteins | sample SaaInl6LU_22_DNA_FD_184644 | JGI IMG/M metagenome (GOLD analysis project Ga0209653, IMG submission 184644) | Marine microbial communities from expanding oxygen minimum zones in the Saanich Inlet - ESP_116LU_22_DNA (SPAdes) (version 2) | ecosystem: Environmental > Aquatic > Marine > Intertidal...
ATTTTTTACCTTTTGTTACATTTGATACAGTCCAGATTCTGAAATCATTATAAAGTTTGGCAATTGTAACACGAGGTTCTTTAATCCCTGGATCAATGATAATCTTTTCATTGATAAATTGACTAATAATATCATTATTTTGTTTGTAACTTTCAGTTGCTATTCTAACTTCACTTGGTTCAGTAATTGCAGATGGATTAATAGTATTATGTCTTTCAATGAGCATACTAATAAATACTTCCTTCCAACGATCAAACTTCTCAGTTAATTCTAAATCCATATGAAACTCATTTTTTTCAGGATTAGGATTTTCACAGAAACGACTTGAAAAGTTACATACTTTAATACGACGCCATGTACCACCATCATCACTAGGTACTTCTGGTAATTCGTTGCAAGTTAATATCATTTTAAACTGTGGTTTAAATTCATAAGGTTCTTTATAGAGCGCTCTTACTAAAATTCTGTCTTGACCGGATAATTCCTTCATAAGCCCAATATTTAGCTTTTCATTTTCACTAGGTTCTTGCATAACAGCAAATCTCTTACCTTTTGTTCTTTCAAGTTCACTTTGTGCAGCATTACTAGCAGCACGTTTTTGTGTTAAAAGTGCGATAGGCAATATACAATAATAATCACCAATAGCTTTTTGGATAAGATCTAATAAACGCGACTTACCATTACTTCCTTGACCTGTGAATATGTAAAATCTTTCTTGTGCGATACTGCCATCAATAATACAAGCTAAAACATCCATAACATAATTTCTTAAATTTATGTTTGTAAATATCTTTGCAAAGAAATCATTTATCTCACCAATTTCTGGACACTCTGGATTATAGTTTGTATAATTGATTTTTGTAGATAAATAGATATAATCATCGGGCATACCATCGCGAAATATATGCATTTTTAGATCATAAACACCATTATCAAAGCCTATCAAATGCGAGCGACTATCTAGTAATTCTTCAAATTTCTCATCAATAAATAATGTGCGACATTCCTTCATAATTGAATCTTTGAAGCTAGAGTTTTTAAGTTGTGTAGCAATCTTTAAACATTTCTTGCTTTTTTCTTCATTAATAGCACGTTGAATAGGGTCCTCACAATATTCATTATAATAGTTACTTCTTTCCATAAACTTCTTGCAAATATCAATACTTAAAATTTTTCTCAACTCTAAGCCCTCGCGTCCCCTTACCCATCGATGACGTTGTTTATCGTATTTATACCATAAATCCTTAGAAATAGCTTTAAATTCATCTTTGAAAATTGCATGAACTACACAAGCAATATCAAAGTGTGAGCCGTCACTATTTAATGCAATATCAATTAGTTTGATAATAGCAGTATTTATTACATTTACATATTTTATAGGATTATCTTGTTTAGCCCACCATCTCAAAGTACCAAGACCCATGTTATCTTTACGCATTTTGTCCCACAATTGCTGACATTCACCTTCAATATATGCACTGCTAATTTTAGAGAATTCAATCCAAGTTTCTAGCAATCTGTAATCAATATTACGTAAAACCCATCCAAGATTAATCCAATCAGTATAATTATCTGCCCTACTAGGTGCGAGGCATTCGGCAACTAATCTTTTTATAAATACTAATTCATCATCGGATACATATGCTCTGTTAACATTAAGAGATTTACCAAAGATATTATTTTGAACCTTGCTTTTAAGCTTTTGATCAATTGCAGGTAGAATATGCTTGCTATATTGACTAATTTCAGTTTTAAAGTCTTCTTTTACAATATCTGGATAATTATTGCCACGTTTAATCATTGAGAATAACTTAATATATTCAATTTCATCACTTGCATTACATTCATATTCAACGCGATTAGTAGTACTGTCTTTAAAGTTATAAATACATGATACCCGATATACATCACAATCAGGTTTGCGACTACCATACATTTGCCAACAATTTACATCAATAATAGCTTTATCTACAATTGACTCATAATCATTACAAATTGGTAAGTCTTTGAAAATATCAGGTGCCATATCAAGTATTTTTCTTCTAATAAAATGCTGCGTGTTGTTTTTAACAATTATATGTGGAAATACGATATGTATTCCGTCTTTAAGCTTATTTCTAAATTCAACTGGGTTTGGCTTTTCCATAACATAAGCAATGGCATTCTTTTCTTTTACATCCAAAAAACTACTGATTATTTTAAAGTAAGCATCAACTATTCTAAAGATATTCTCACTAGTATATACTCTATCATATACTCGCTTATCATTTAAAGATGAGTTGGAATTATGGGAACTATAAATACCAGATTTATCATCAGGTATAGTAAAGCGGAAATCTAGATCAACACGCAATGGACTTGGTTCAGTAGGTTTTTCTGTAAAATGTAATGCCATGCCACTGGTAAGGGCAAGACTATATAAATTTATAAATTTTTCATAGGATTCTTCGGGAATATAAAGACTTACTTTTGGAGATCCTATGCTTGTATTGGTGTAGGGTTTTCCCTTTTCAACCTTATGTTTATTAATGAATGAACGTAAATCTTCATTTATACCCATTGTTTTAAATTTAAATTTGCTTTATATATATATCAATTTTTATTTTTATACATATTTAATTACATGTTAAAAATATTATTTATGTTTATATATGGTAGGTGTATTTGTCAAAGTATATAAATTATGCTAACAAAAAAAGAAAATTATAATAGCCCAAAAAGCGCAAAGACCCCAACGCTATTTAAAAAGGCGTCATTGATTAAATTAATTGAAGCATGGAATAGCTGTCGTAATAATAAAATTGAATATAAAAAAACTTATAGTGCCAAAAAATTATCCGAATTATTGAATGAACGCATAAAATCTATATGTGATGATAAAGAATATTGGTGTTGGCCAGGTGTTATTGGTCGCCTAACAAAAGATCCAAAAATGCGACAAAATATAAAACTTATTGAAAAGACAGAGTTACGTCCGGAAATGCCTGCTCAATGGTATAAAAACCCTATTGAATGGTTATCTAATTATGATATAGATGATGTTATGGTACAATATAATAATGAAAAAAAATATTGCTATTCATTTTTGGGAGTTTTTCCAATAGACTTTTCCGAGGAAGATAAGTTTGGTAGATGTTTATATAGCCACATATGTTCATTAGACTTAAAAAAATATACAAGTAAAGGTATCAAATATTTGGGTTTAATAACAAATCTAGATAAACATGATGAAAGTGGATCACATTGGACATCAACATTTATCATAATAGACCCTAAGAATAAATCATATGGAGCCCATTATTATGATAGTAATGCGGTAACAATGCCGCATTATGTTAAAAAATTTATATCAAATATTAAAAAACAGTTAGTACAAAAATATCCTAATGTACCATTTGCAATAACATCAAATACTAGACGTCATCAAATGAAAAATACAGAATGTGGCATGTTTTCCATGGCTTATCAAATTAGATGGATAAACGCACTATTAAAATATAAACAATTGAAGCTAAAATCGCCATTTGAGGATCCCAATTTTAGATTACAAATTGTAAATGATAATAATATAAATGATGGCAAAATGGAAGAAAATAGAAAATATCTTTATCGCCCCAATCTAAAAATGCATCTAAAAAAAAAAAATGTTATATTATAAAATAAATTAATTGTGTTATTTTTATCATCTATTTTCTGTGACTATTTATTAAAGTTACAATGGGTGTAATAGAAGATTTTAAAACAGAAAAAAACATTAATTTAATATTTACTGCTGCAAGCAAAATGATAAAAGATAAATATAGTGATATAGATACATCAGATAGTGATTTACTAAATATTATAAATAGTATCAAAATAACAATATGTTCTGATGCTATATTAATAAAAAAAATTGTAAAACTAATGGAATTAAATAAAATAGCATTATCAAAAGTTAAAGATCATTTTGATGATATAATAAATAAAAAAAATCAACCTGAAATAATTGAAAAAAAAGAAGATAATATAGATAATATTAAATATGATAGTGAGCAATTATTGCTAAAAGTTTTAGAATTAGAAGAAAAACGTAATGCTGCAAACTCATTAGCTAATTTACAAAAAGAAACACAAGAAAATAAACATGAACCAATTATTATGTCACAACCTACTAATATAGATATTAATCTTAAAATTATTGAAAAATTAGAATTATTATCCAAAGAAAAAACAAAAATAAACAGTAAAAGTATAGTAATAAATAGCTATAATCGTGATTGGATTAATAAGCCATATAGAAATAAATTATCTTTTAGTATAAACATTGACTTGCAAAAACATAATATTAAAATAGATAAACTTATTTTGCCAAAAAATATTAAAGATAAAACGCCATATATTACAATGTCAATTGGTGACAGCAATTTTACACAAAAAATTATATTTATATTAAAATCTTCTAATAGTGACAATAAATGGGATACTTGGGAAAATGCTAATGTGGATAATGACAATTTATTATTAATTAAAAAAAATTGGCATATAATTTTTACAGACTTTATCAATAACGAATTAGATATAGGAGCAGATGGTATAAATATTATTGAGGTTAAAGAAAAGCAAAACAATATATATGAATTAACAATTGATAATGGAAATGAAAAGCAATATTATGATTTTGGTAAATGTAATATATATGATATTTTACTAATTAAAACAAATAATGGTGATAATATACAAGGTAAAATATTTCATATTAATGATAATATTTTAACAGTTTATATAGAAAATATAGAGAAAAAAGAGTTGATGAATGCCTCATTATTAAATTATAAAGGACAATATAGTATTATAATGTCTTATCATCAAAAATTATAATATTAATACTAAGAATGCTGAGAATATAAATATTATCATTGAAATAATATCAATTCTATATAATAATTTTAATTTTTCATTTTGTGTTAGATTTATATTAGAATCTTCATTGAGAGATTCATTGAAATTATAAATATTATTATATATATTTGTGAAATCAAATAGGTCCCCAAAGTATTTTAAGAAATCATCAGATTTTACGAGAATGTAAACTAAAATAATAAATATTATGAATAATATATTTTGTAGTAATAAATTTGATGAATTAATATGAATATTTAAATAATTAAATAGAATACGTAATTTGTATAAATCGTAATTTACTAATATTATAAGTATTGAAATTATAAATAAATACATAAATCCATAAAGAATTATGGTATATTGTAATGATTTAATTAGATTATATTCTATTAAAAATTCTAATGCAATAATATTAATGGTTCTTAGTAAAAATATTAAAAATATATAAATAGATTTATCGCGAAAGTTAATTTTTAATATTATCTCGGGGTCTAAGTTATTTTGTATAACACGTTCATGTACTTTTTCTCCCTCAGTTAAATATAACAAATAATTCTTCCATTTTTCTGTTTTATTATTTTTTTTATTAACACCTAAATTATAATCATACCATATATCTTCATAAATACCTCTGTCACGACCAATATCAATTGAATTATCTGAACCTTTATTAGCTTCATTATTATTTTCTAAATATTCAACATCACTTTTTAGATTTTTCATTAAATCTTGTAAATTTAATTTAGTTTTATCATTAGTGATTAAATTTTCAAAGCTTTTATGTTTATTTTTTAATTCATCAGAACTTAATCCTAAGTCTTTTTCATATTTTATGGTATTACTATCTTTTTTAATTAAAGCACCGCCATTTGAGCTACTATCAGCAGCATATCTTTCTCTTTCTCCTTGTGCTAAATAAATACTTGGTACGCCTTTTTGTTCTGCTTTCATTTTTTCAAGTTTATATACTTTTTCTTTTTCTGCTTGATTAAGTTGTCTTTGGAATTTTTCTAGTTGTTCTTTTCTTAAAGCTAATTCATTATTTAATTGTTTTATTATTGGATGTTTATCTTTATCTTTATCTTTTTCAAAAAATTCAATTTTATCACGTTTTAATATATTTATTAAATGTTCCTCATATTCAGTTGCTTGTGCTTGCCCATTCATATCTTTTGTAGTCTTGTATATTTTTTGCAACTCAATTGGTAATTTAGTAATCAACTCATTCAAAACTTCAATTCTATATTTGATTAATTGAATTTTTGCTTCATATTCATTTATTTTACCTTGTATTTCATCTTTTCTTTTTTCTGAACTAAATATTTCTTTAATTCTAGTTAATATATTACAAGAACTATTAATAGTATCTCCATTATAGCATTTTTCTATTTGATTAAGTGAACTATCTAAATCTGAAAAAAATTTTAAATCAGCGTTCGCTTGAGGTTCCCAGCGAACGTAACTGGTTCTATCATCTTTACTTAATTCATCCCTTAATTTTAGTGTAATTTTATTGCGTGGATCTTCTGCATCCTCAGATAATGCTTTATTAACGCCATTAATAGTTGCATATTTTTTTATGATATTATTATCTTGTGGTTTAGGATTACCTTCTTGTACAAATATTTTTGCATTTCCACTTAATATACTTTGTAATTTAGTACTTATATAATCATATACTTTCTTCAATTCTGCTACACCCGAATCCTCCGGTGATTCTTCTTTATTAGAAATTTCATCCGTATCATCTTCATCAAGAGATTTGATATTTAAACTTTCATAATCATATATAAATTTATAATGTTTTTCTTCACCTCCAATATCATTTATTAATTTATAGTATAAATTAATAATTTCAATATAGTTGTCTTTTAATTTTCTATAATAATCAAATGGAGTATTCCCTGATACTTCCAGCCCAACATCATCTTTTTTTAATTTTTGTACATCATACATAGGTTCAGCACCACCATCCATATATTTACTACTATTTTTATTAAGCATATATAAAAAACTATTCATATTTTTTAGCTTCTTAATATATTTACCACTATTATTATTAACAATAGTATCAAAATTTATTTCTTCTGCAAAATTATCACCGGCTTCTTCTTCTAACATTTTTTCGATGTCATCTTTATCTTTATTTACTTTATCAACAAAACTCTTTTTCAATTCTTTATATTTTTCAACAGCTTTCAAAACAAAATTTCCCGACGCTTCTTTTTTCTTTTCAATATAATCTTCAGCATCTTTTTTTTGTTGATCAAGTAAATTATTTCTATTAATACTTGATATTGAATCGTGAATATCAATTAAATCTTCAATACTTTTTTTATAAATGCTATTTTCATTTAATGATACTGATAATTTTTTTAATAAATCAATATTAAGTTCTTTATCAATAACAGATTTATCTTGATTTTTTAGACTATCTGTTACAATATGTAAAAGCTTATCCGTTTCTAAAAAACTTTCGGCTTTTACTTTATTTAATCTTTCTCTTTCATTTACTTTATCAACAACATATTCACCTACTTTACTAGGAATATCAGTTAATTTATCTACTGCTTTTGCTGTCGCTCTCAAGCCTTTAAACGTACCAACAGCAGCTTTTTCTAAACCAGTACCGACACCTTTTAAAGTACCATAACTAACATTTGCTGCTGCTTCAACAGGTAAAGTAATTACAGGTGCTATTTTTTTTACTAAATTTTTTCCTACTTTTTTTATCGTATTATCATTTGGGTCTTCTTTAAAATTTTTATATAACTTGTCTGAAACATAAAGTGCCCCACCTGCAAGTTCATTATTCACATCTGTATAATTACCACCTCCAATAGACAAATTATTATTTTTTCTAATTTTTTCTTTAATATATTTTTCTTTTATTTCATCTTTATCTTTTATTTTATCTTTAAAATAATATTCTTTAATATCATATAATGCAAATAATTTATTATATAAATCATCAATAATATCCTGTCTTATATCTGGGTCAGTTTTCCTAAGATAATCTTTGGTATCTGATAATTTTTTAGTAATTTCATTATAAAAATCTAATATTACCATATCATCAAATGATTTAAATTGTTTTTCTCTAAAAATTTTATCAAGCTCTTTTTTATCATTTAAAATAGTAGCAATTTCTTTTGGGTCTTTATTTATTTCAATATATGGAACACAATAAGCAGGTTTATCTTTCAATTCAACAATTGAATTGAAAGATATTGGAATATCTGGAACCATATCAATAACAAAAAATTTTTCCAATTCTTTTAATTCTTTTTGAACCCTTTTATATTTATCTGTATCTGTCTTATTACCATCTTTTAGTTCTTGTATCTTTTTAGTTTTTTCTTTTATTTTATTATTATTTTCATCAAATTTTTTTTCAAGTTCTTTTATAAATTTTTCATTGTCAGTTATAACATCATAAGCATTTGATAGCTTTTGTGGATTTCCTTCTTCATCATACATTTTAGGTTCTTTAATCTCTCTCCATTTAGTTTTATTAACTTTATATTTTTCACGTAATTCAAGCTCCATTAACTTTTTTAAATCCTTTAAAACATCTTTTCCAATGGTAGTACTATCAGAAAGAGTGACATATTCCTTACCAATTGATGTTAAACTATTTAATGCAACCGCTCTTTTGTCTTCTTCTTTCATATATTATATGCTCTCTAAACTAAATAAATATATCTTTTATTAAAATTTAGTAGCGATGATACTTGTTAATATCCATATATATATTGTGAATAATGATAATGATTTTATGAGTTTCTTTCTTTCCTCATAATTTAATATGTTACTAGTATTTTCCTCATCTTCATCAAAGTCATTTTTCTTTCTAATGTTTAATATAACTGGTATCATTAAAAGTATTACTATTAATGCTGAATGTATAAATAATCTTGTTACACCATTTGTTCCCATATAGTAATAGTAAAATACCGAGCGAATACTATTCATAAAATCATCAAAGTTCATATAATCAATTTGAGTTGAATTATCAATATTTACAAATAATACAATAAACCAAAAAATAGTTAAATATATACCAGCATAATAATAAAATCCTTCTTCAAATGTTTTAATTATATTTATATCTATTGACCATTTAACTAATACCAGTGTAATATATCTTATAAAAAAAGTTGAAAATATAAAAACTAATCTATCATCAAATGTTATTTCAAGCTCTTTCAATGGATTATCTGGATCATTCTCAAAGTTTTTTATATCTGATTTAATATCTGTTGTATTTAAATCACCGTCATTAAACTTATCAATTCTTTCACCAATATCAACTAATTTGTTTTGAGTTTTATAGCGTTTTTCCATATCCTTGTTTCTTCCTTGTTCATCACCTGTTGCGTTAGGCACATAGATCGGTTCGCTTAAATTATCGAGATTTGTAATACCATAATCTTTTTTTAAAACATTTCTAAATTTAGATTCTTTATAATTAGCATCAATTTTTCCACCTTTTTTTTCATCTTTATTATTGATTTCAATGCTACCACCTTTTTGTTTTTCAACATTTTCTTTCATTTTTGTAAAAAGTTCTTTTGCTATTTCTTTAACTTTATTTTGAGTTTCTTCTTCATTTAAAAGTTCTTGAAACTCTCTTATATTCAATACATCATTACCTTCACCATAATAAGAAAGTTTATTGATGTGTTTTTTTTCATTTTCTTTCAAATCTTTAATTCTGTAATATTTTTTAAGAATATTATATAATATCTGTGGGCGTTTATTGAAAATAGCAATTAAATCTTTATAATAATTAAAACGTTCAGGTGCCAATTTTTTTAAATCGATATCATCAATTAAATAATCTGCAAATGATTCTGTTGACATTTCATCATCAATTGGTCTTTCATATTGTAATTTGTTAAATAATGTAATAAATTTCATTTTATCATCTTTTTTAACCATAATTAAATATTTAATACTTCCTTATTCGTATTATAGATAAAAATAATTATTAATTTTGTATAGTGTATATCATTTTCCATATAATAGAACCAAATAATAATATTGTTAATATTATAGCGATAACGTAGTTGAATAATTCTGCATAATAATATAATGATATATACATTATCATAAATATTACTATTGTCCATAGTATTATTAAATTAATTGTAAATGGTAAATAATTGAAATTGTATAGCGATTTTTCGCTTTCAAAATTAACTAAATATTTTTTAATATCCTCATTTATATTTTTTTTATTACTAATATTAAATTCATCGCTAAATATATCATTATAATTATTTACTGAAAATTTATCATTTTTAGTTAATCTATTAAAATTTCTTACATGATTTTTATAATTAAGAGGAATATAAGCAGATGGAAGCAAATCACAAGGTAACATGCCAAAAAAATGTAAATATTCAGGATCTCTTTCATTATAAGGTGTAAATAATAAATTGCTCAATAATCTATAACGATATTCTTCATCTTCATTATCATCACTAGCTGTTTCTAGACGATATAAGTAAGGAGTTTGAAACTCATTTAATTTAATACTAAGATCATATTTAGATTCCGTCATTTTGTGTTATACACACGTGCCTCTTTACTATTTTATAATATTTTTAATTATATGTTATTACCAATGTTATACATAATAATAATAATTATTATATTTGTAATATAATTAATTAATAAACCTTCGCCTATAACATTATTAGCTTTACTAAGTATAGTATCTTGTGGTTTAGCTAAATCACTTTTATTTATTATTAATTTAAATTTAGTATCACTGCTAGCGCTATCATCAATAAATTTAATATTTTTATTATTAATTTCTTTATATATTGATTTAATAACATTTTTTAAATAATTATTAGTAATATTTTCAGATTGTACTTTGTATTCAGTTATTAAATAAAAATTATATTTTAAATTTTTATATTCTTGATACATGTAACTTATATATTTATCATTAAATGTATAATTAAATGTATCATCAATAAACAAATCTTTGCTATAACTATTTTTAAATAATGTGTATAACCTGACAAGTCTATCTTTTAATTTATCGTAATCATTTTTTTCCAATGCTAATTTTTTTCCACTATCATTAATATTTTTATATAAATTATAATTATATTTTGTATGCGCGGAAATAATTAAAAAATTTTTAACAATTTTATCTAAACTTGGATTAATTATTTGTTCTGTTGAAGATTTAACATTATTACGTTCTAGATATTTTATAAAATATTGCAAATCAATATCAGTATTTATATTAATTAAAAAATTATAAGGACAAATATTACCTTTATCATCAAATTTAAAACTAAAATATTTTAATATAGAATCGCTAATTTGATATCTAATATCATTATTTAGATTATCTAATTTATTACTAAAATTAAAATGATTAAATAAATGTCTACAAACTAAAATAATATTTAATATATTATCTTTATATTTTTCTATAATTTCTTCAAAAAACATATTTATTAAAGATGAATCATATTCTTTTTTCGGTGGTTCGGGTTTCAGTGGTTCGATACTAAAAAAAGCTGTATCGTCAAAATCAAAACATTCATCATCTTTACCTAATAGACTTAATAAATATCTATATAAGTCTATAATATTTGTATAATCTATATCAGAAAGTGTATCTAATATCATTACAAGTATAGATTGAATATTATCTTGCTGATTTAAAAATGTAATAATACCTGATTTATAATTTTCATCAAATATATTTAATTTATCTGCAAAAGCAATATCTTCTGAATTAACTTTTAGATATTTATTAATTAAATCTTTTTCATCAACACTTAAAGTGAAATATGCCATTTTAACATCTTTACCTAGGTCCTGTAAAGATCTTATATTTTTAATTCCTTTAGAATCATAATCTCCATTAACATATGATATTAAAACTTCTTTTAAATTTTTTTTATATTCGGTTGAAGAATTAGACACATATCTTTTAATTGTAGATATATATAATTGTGCATTTTCATCATTAGTTTTGTCTTCTGGGAAACAATATTTAAGAATTTTTAAAATTTCACTTTTGTCAATATCGATGCTATACTTCTCTTCTACATAGTCCTTAAATAATTTTGCAATTTTATCAAGTAATTCATCATGACTTCCACAATTGGCACCTGATGAACTTCTAGTAGTTCTACTAGAAGATGTTTCTTCTTTTGGCGGTATGTCTATTTCTTTATTATTATCAAATAAAGCTTTGACTTTTTCGGAAACTTCAATATTTGCTACAAAATAATAAATAGAATCATCTATATCTATATTTTTTTGTAATTCATTATAAAGAATATCCTGATATCTATCCAAATTATTTTTAATACTTGTTTCCATTTCATCGTATAATTTTAAATATAATCCATTTGTTTTGATATATTCATAATTCTTTTCAAAATCCTTGTTAATGTTTAATCCATCACTTTTATAATTTAAAAATTCTTTATTGAAATTTAATTTTAAGTTACCATTTATTATAGATGTTATTACATTTAATATAATATAATTTTCTAAATAATTGTATGAATTACCACCACTAACATTGTCGTGTATTTTTATAAATGGTATAATTTTATTATTTAGATGAGTTAAATCTCTTTTATAAGAGCTGTCAAAAACACCATTAATAAAATGTAAATTATATTTTGTATTATAATTAATAAATATATAAATAAATAATATAAATATAAATAATATAAATAATGGTGATATTACTTCGGCTGTAAAAATATTATAAGAATCAAATGTTATTGTAGCTGTTGTAATATTATAAACGATTAATAATAATATAAGACTAATAACAATAAACATTATTATATACGATAATAGCCCCTCCATATTTTTAATTTGATAATTGCCAATATTGTATTCTGATTGTATATTTTGACCGTTTGATATTTTAAAATAATTTTCATAAAATTTATTTTTACTATTATATGATATATCTACTGTATAATTTTTATCGTTTTCAACATAACTATTTATTAAATTATAATCATTTTCGTATAATGAAGCATTTGAAATAGAAGATTTAATACTTTCATCATATATATCAATAACATTTATAAAATCATCTTTAAAGTTTTTTCTAAATTCTAACATATTATTATCATCTTCATAAAATTTTTTTTTATATTTATTATTTATTTTATTTAAATTAATAACTAATTTTAATTTATTGTACTCCTTTTTATACGTTTTATATAATGATGTAAAATTTTCGTTATATTCTGAACCTTTTGATTTATTTAATTCATCAAACAAATTATTTTTATTATTTATGTTATATTCAACATTATCAATAAGTAATTTAATTATAACTTTACATAATATATTAAAATTTGTATTTTCATAATTTTTTTCAGATTGTTTATATTTCAAAAATCCATCAATATTATTCCTGGATGAATCATCATCTTTCAATAATTTAATTATTTCACCAGTATCACCAAAATCCAATATTTTAATATCTGGTGCTAAATAATAACCTTTGATAAGGTTATTAATGTATGTAAATACCTTTATATCATCACTTGAAACTGTTAAATAATTATCTTCATAAATATCGTCATTTTTTTTTATTTTTTGTTCTAATACATTTTTAAATTCATCAAATGATAAAACCTTAAATTTAAAATTTTTAATTGTATCTTGTAATATATTTTTTAAATTTAATATTTTAAGCGAAGGCTTATCATTATCGGTAAATGTCATTGTAATATTTATAATATTAACCATCATGTAAAAGCATAACAACACTATAAATATATAGGCCATCGCAAAGTAAAAGTAATTAATTCCATCAATTCTTGATATATATGGTACCGATGGTATAGCTGAAAAAAATCCACATATTATATATAATACCAAAAATATCACAATAATATTTTTAGATTGTTCCAATATTACATTGATATTATAACTATCAATTTCATCTGGTAGAATATCATTATCTGTATTAAAATATGCTTTATAACCTTTACTAGATGTTGGTGCATATCTTCTCACAATCATTATTGTAAGAATAAATACTACTAAAAATGATAATATAAATGGAAATGCTTTTAAATAAGTGATAAAGTACTCTCCATCAACATTACTTAAATATGGTACAAATCTATCATTATATTTCCAAAATTTATAAAATAAGTCTATGAAAAGTAATACAACTATAAATAAAATTGTATAGTAATATGTTTTTGTATTGAAATTATCATTGGGGAGTAATAAGTCAAAACTATTTTTAGCTAAATTAAATCTACCAGTTTCAGCTTCACAATATATATTATTACAATGTTTTTCTAAATTGATATCTGCGACATCTTTTAGATAATTAATTTTCAAAAATGATAATGTTAAATTTTTAAGTTCATTTAAAAATATTATAATCATGATAATAAACATTATAAATATCAATATGCGCATTATAAAAGTTTATAAATTACTTTAACCCTTATAAAGAAAAAAAGATTAATTATTTCTGCTGTCTTTAAATTATTGCAAAATATTATTAATATTATATACTGTAACTAAAAACAATAATATAGTAATGAAACCAAATATATAATATATATATCTCTCTTTTAATACTTGTGATAGTATAATAATAGGAGGTATCAATAATATAATATAAGCATACATAAATCTATTTACATCATTTATCTCATCAAATATCTTATCTAATGTTTTTTTACTATTATATAAGTACATTTTATCAATATTTTCTAATGTAATTTTATAGTTATTGCTATTAGCAATATATGTTCCATTTACATCATTTTTATTTTTAATTTCTTTTAATCTATTAATAATTTCATCAGTTAATAAAATATCTTCTACACCATTGATATTGTCATTATCAGATTTCAAAAATTTAATAATTTCAGTGTTTTCCGGATTTTCTTCTTTTATTATTATATCTAATTCTTTTAATATCATAATATATTCATAGCATTTTGTATGTGCATATATTTCTGTTAGTTTTTTTAATATTATAGAAAAGAAAATAGTATATATTGCAACATAAATAAATAAAAATATTGTTGAATTAAAGATATAAACATATTTGTTATAATCGGAACCTGCAAAATACTTAATATATACTAAATGAATTATAAAATATATCCAAATAAATATAAAAAGTGGCAAACTGTAATGTAAATATGTATTATATACTTTCATAATATTAAATTTACCATCCACGATACTTAAATCTCTGTTTAAATTATCTATATCCTTATAATTATCCTTGTATTTATCAAGATCACCTACTTTTTTGAAATTTTGTTCTATTTGGTTAAAGTCAAATAGATAATTAGAAATATTCCACATAAAAGTTCTTTTTAATTCAACACTATGAATATCAAGAATATTATCATTATACAAACAATATTTATTCATATTTTGTATTGTATCATTTAAATCTAGATGATATTTCAATTCAACAAGAGTTACTAAACTGATAGTAATTAAAATAATAATAATAATCAATAATATTAATAATTCTATATTATCTAGCATTGTCTTGATGAATATATCAAATCTATTATATTAATATTTTTTATTTTAACTTACCAATATCAACAATATTTGGTGTATATATTGGTTTTGAATCAATTGAACCTGCCGGATATATTGGTTCATTTGTTGCCAAAAAACATTGTATAAACAATCTATTATCAGGAATTATCTTACTATTATACTCTTCTGATGGCATTGAGGAATGTATTAATTTTCTATTATTCCAAATTACTAAATCATTTTTGTCCCATTCATGATAAAACATATTTTCGCGACTTAGTACATATCTTTTCATAATATGTCTGAATAATTCATTGCTATCATAAAAATTAAGTTTATCAAATGTTAAAAATCTAGTAGGATTAAGTAATAGAGATTTTCTATATTTAGTATTATCAGAATATATAATTAAGGGATCTTCTGTAAATATGTTATCATCACTATATATAATCTGTTTATCCTTCCTAATATAACCAGAATAATCGTAAGTACTATTTGTTCTACGTTCAAATGAATCACTATGAATTGAATTATAACTATTTAATTCTTTCTTTAATGACATATCCATCATATCATATGCATCTTCAAGACTAGAATAGTATGTTTTAATTTTTTCTTTTTTTGGTGTAACCAATTTATACATACTACTAACAACTGGTGTAATATGTTTTTGATGTCCTAATAAATCTTGATGCCATACATAATTATATCTAAAATGATTTCCTCTATATCTTTTTTCTCCTACAAATTTATTTTTAACACCATAATAATCTTTTATATACATATTACCTCTAATTGATACCTGTGGATCTTTTGGTATTCCTGTATACCACGGATATAGAATATCGTCCTTATGTTTTTCGTCAAATAGTTTAACGAACTCATAATATTCACTTGGATTAATTTTTTGATTTTTAAATACCAATAATGGTACAATATTAAATAAATGTTTTAATTCTTTTTTATCTTCTGTTGTTAATTTGTTAACTCTTATGTTACTTATTACAGCATTATTTTTTCTTAATGTTGGAAAACTTACACTAAATGCGTTAGCAATGTTTATTATATATAATAGTAATAATAATTTCATCTCTTTTAATAAAAAAGCTTTTAAGTTTTATATAATAAAAATAATTCAATCAATGTTATAATATTCTGATTTTGTATGAATAATATTATTGTGCTTTTTGATATTTTCAACAGTACCCTTCATATGTTCAATATCATTGAGTAGTTTATCAAACTTATTATTGATGTACTTTGTTTCTCTGCTAATGTCTGTAAACAAAGCGTCTTCGTCAAATAAATCTTCGATATCTTTATCGATATTATTGACGATTTCTTTTTGTTTTGGCGTATAGCCAATAGGTGGATCCCATTTTTTTTGTTTGTCATTATGAATAGATGCTCTTAGTAATGATACCGCATTGTAAATAATTTTTTTAGAAGAGCATATATTTGAGTTTGGTAAATTAATTTTATTTAATACATTAGTTGAAGGAATAAAAGCATTTGCATAACAAATGTACAAAAGCATTAAATTAACAATCTTCATTATTTCACAATATATTATATATATATATCTTTTTATATATTTTTAACAGGTAAATTAATTTTATTTTCGTATGCCGGTGGTGAAACAATTTTTTCACGTTCTTCATATTTACCATCACCGTAAATAGAAGAATTTAAGTTT
>Ga0209653_1001732_pt1 | contig 17114 bp, 17 predicted proteins | sample SaaInl6LU_22_DNA_FD_184644 | JGI IMG/M metagenome (GOLD analysis project Ga0209653, IMG submission 184644) | Marine microbial communities from expanding oxygen minimum zones in the Saanich Inlet - ESP_116LU_22_DNA (SPAdes) (version 2) | ecosystem: Environmental > Aquatic > Marine > Intertidal...
GAGGGTTCTAGGAAAATTGATGTTGATGTCAAATCTGCCGGTGAAAATTCTATCGAAAATGTTGCTCATACACTATTAGAAATCTTAAAAAATGACAACACCATCAAAAAAGTGATTTCGATGAAGGATGGAGAGCAACCTATTGAAGAAGCAGTGGCTAATTTTTAAATTAAGAATAAAAGATGTCAGATACAGTAAGAGAAGGATTAAGAGATGATGTGGTCGCAGCGATCAAAACAGTTTATGATCCTGAGATCCCGGTAGATGTATACGAATTGGGTCTAATTTATGAGATCAATGTGTACCCTGTCAACAATGTGTACATATTGATGACATTGACCTCTCCTTCTTGCCCGGCTGCTGAAGTGCTTCCAGATGAAGTGAAACAGCAAGTAAAAAAGATAGAAGGTGTTAATGAAGTAGAATTAGAATTAACCTTCGATCCTCCATTTACCATGGAAATGATGTCTGAAGAAGCCAAATTGGAACTAGGCTTCATGTAAATAGGTTGAAGGTTTTAATCAAGTTGAATAAGTTTTAAAAATAGAGATATGTATCCAGAACATTTATTGGTCCCTTTCAGAGAAGAGTTGACCGATGCCGGTTTTACCGAGCTTAAAACTGCAGATGCAGTAGATGAACATTTAAAAGATCACAAAGGAACCTCCTTAGTGGTGATCAACAGTGTATGTGGTTGTGCGGCAGGTACTGCTAGACCAGGTGTTAAGATGGCACTCAAGCTTTCAGACAAAAAGCCCAACAATTTAACTACAGTCTTCGCAGGTGGCGATATTGAGGCTACAGCAAAAGTGAGAGAGTATCACTTACCTTACCCTCCTTCTTCACCATCTGTTGCACTATTTAAAGATGGTGAATTGGTACATTTTGTAGAACGTCATCATATTGAAGGAAGGTCTGCCGAAGTAATAGGCAACCACTTAGCGGATGTCTTCGAAGAGCATTGCTAAAAGCTCAAAATTTATAAATGCAGCTAATTGAGTTTCAGACACATTTTTTAGTGACCTGAACTAAAAACAATACTCAAATGCATTCAAGCTATACTTCAGGAGTTGTGAAGGAACTAAATCTTAGTTATAATTGATTTTCACCTAAATATCTGAAGTAACACTTTCAGAATGAAGCGATATCTTTTGGTATCGCTTTTTTTATAATATTCTAGATGAAAAAAAGGAGATTTATAATTTGAAATTCAATTTCTGAATTGCAGCTAAAAAGTTTCAATACAATTCAAATTACCCTCCAAGTAAAAAAGGCTACTTCTCGATTTAACAAGAGGGTAGCCTTTCGATCTCCACTTCTGACCTTAAGTTAAATATCTAATCTGTAATATTTACTATTGCCATATTCTGTCAGATAATCACTAGCATTTAAGAGTTTTCTCAAGTGCTTATTCTTATACTGACGGAGCTTAGTGATGGGTGCCTCTAATAGTAATTCATCGTTAGTATCATAGATCTTGATGATAGATACCGGGGAAATTTCCTCCATCATACCCTCCTCATCAAATATAAACGTAGGTGTATATTCTTCTAATTTTAGATCTTCCTTAACTAACCCAACTAATTCGTGTACCTCTTCTCGAGTTAATTTCGCCTCTTCAATGCTATTGGCGAAAGCCGTTGCTCCAATCGCTACCATTATACCGATCACTAGGATCAGTCTTCTTTTAATGGTGTTCCAGTTGTTTAATAAAATTGAGTTCATGACCTTTTGTTGTTGTTTCCTTTGAGTTTTTCAGATGCCGACCAAAGCACCTGTGCCATTTATTGTCCAAGACTAATGCCAAAACACACAACTATCTCTTTTTCAGATACTTATTAATTTTGTTAACACTGATTAACGCTTAAATCTGTACACATTCGAACACAACTGTCGCACAATCAATACAATGCAACTTTTTACTCTTTCGTTGCGTCCCCTTAAAAACAAAAACCCTGATCCGTTTACGAATCAGGGCCATTACTCCAATTAAGTAAGATTGCACTTATTACTTAACAATGATTGTATGATAAAAGCTTCTGCCGTCTGCAGTAAACTTAATGTTGTATTTTCCTCCAGAAAGATTAGTGATGTCGTACCTTTTAATTCCATTCTCATTCTTTGAAATATTCTCATTGAATACTTTGGCTCCATATTGATCATTCATGCTCATTTCAAAGCACTTGTGACCTTCTGAAAGGAACACTTTCATTTCGCCATTGGCAACTTTAAGTACTGGCTTAGTATAGGCTACTTCCTTACCTCTCATCAAAACAGCACTTGTTTCAGAAACAGAGATTGGTAGAATCACTAATCTTCCTTCGTTTTCCAATTCCAAAGCCAATTCACCTTTTTCAAGCTTTTGCAAATTGAATACCCTTGTGTAGCTATCACCTATAACTTCGTCCTGATATAGTAGCTGACCATCTTGTGACCAAATTGAAATATCCGTACCTGCTATTATGTTCTTCATGTCTAAGACCACTGATTTTGAATTCTCAGTTTTCAAAGTGATCTCTCTTTCATTTTCATTAGCGTTTGCTAAGAAACCGCTAGCCAATAATATCATTGCTGCGATCATTTTTGTCATTTGCTTTTTCATCGTTGTTTGTTTTTTAGTTTTTGAATTTTTCTTCATAAGTCCTCGCTGGTTTTGACCTTTCAGCGAATTCTTACTCAAATGAACGCGGATGTTGAGCTTGGTTTGTCATGGATGAGTAAACGAATGTCACAAGATGTCACGGTTTGGAATGGAGATGTCAGAATCTGCTATCAACCCCAATCTAGGCTTATTTTTTCTACTGCAATTATTCCTGAAAGTGTAACCCCGGGAATTCCTTGACCTGGATAGACCGTATCTCCTACCTGATAAGCTTTGTGGCCGTCAAGCCTTGCATCAAGCATTTGCCATGGCTTGATCTTTAAGTATTGAGGATAGCCTCCTACAAACCCCCATTTCCTGCCGGTCCACTTGGTCCACGCTTTTGGAGTTGAAGAGTGCATGAACTGTATATTTTCCACTTTTAAAAAGTCTCTTTTCATTAGTTCCTGAATAACTGCCTTTTCAGCTACGTCATTATCTATCATTGTTTTCTCAGGGTCTGGAGTATGAGTGCTAACTGACATAACCCTATGTCCTTTTTCGTCAGATCGTGCATGATCATCGGGATGACTTAAACTAATGAAAATAGATGCGGAACCTGTCTCTTTAAGAGGTTCTTCCAAATGAATCTGATGGTGTATGGTGTCAAATTCCTTATGTGGAATAAATCCTATACCCATTTGGAATGCACTATTCAACTGTTTAGAGGACATAGATTTAGACTTGAGCTTTTCTACTTTTTTAGAATCAAATAGCTCAATCGTATTGTTTATTGGGATGCCGGAAATGACATACTCAGCGTGATATTCACCTTTGGAAGTTTTAGCCTTATAACCACCTTTTACTTTCTCGATCTTCTCAACCGATTCCCTATAAATGATCTCTCCCTCTTTCGACTCAACGTATTCGATCAGCGGATTTACCAAATTCAAAAGTCCTCCATCGATGTAGTAATTAGGATAATTGGTGTAGCACAATGCAGCCGCACCAAATAAAAAATTAACTTCACTCATATGATTCTGAGCGGTGATAAGAAGTTGCTCATTGACAAAATCTACGAACTTCTGGTTGCTATCTAAGGAGTACTTTTTTAAAACCGTTTCGACAGAAAGAAAAGCATTGGGGAGATTGGCTATTTGATCAAGCGAAACACCTTTAACCGCCTTTGTCAAATCCTTCAGTGTTTTTGGAGGAAAGGTTAGTTGGCTCAATGAGTTCTTCCACACAAACTCACTCACCTTAAAACATTCTTCCCAAAACTTCCTCTGATTCTTTTTCCCAAAGGCTCTTTCTGCTTCAATGATCCAGTCTTCCAAAGACTCGAACCTAGAGATCACATCGCCCCTTTTAGAATGAACCTGCATAGGTAACTCTAGCTGTCTGACCGGTAAAGTCAAGCCAATTTCATCCAATACATATTGTAAAGGCATTCCTTTACCCAATCCAACGAGCGTTGTAGCCCCTGCTTCGAAAACATAACCCTTACGCCAATATGATGTGGTACAACCACCCGGTTGCCAATTTTGCTCTACTATTCGAACTTTTAGGCCTCTTTTTGCAAGGAGTACAGCAGAGGTCAGTGAACCCATACCTGAACCGATGATCAAAACGTCTGATTCTTTCAAGACTAGTGATTTACTTTTTGTTGAATTTATTTTCTTTAAAGTTGAACAAAAATGAATAGCACAATGTTGGGTATTCGTTAAATAAAATAAGTAGTAAGCAAACTTCTTACTCATTGAAAAAATTCATTGATGAAAGTAGCGGTTTTTAGGAAAGAGCATTTTAATGCGGCACACAGATTGCATAATCCAAATTGGTCTAAAGAAAAGAATGAGGAGTTTTTTGGAAAGTGCAATAACGAATATTATCACGGTCACAATTATGATCTAATTGTCAAAGTGGCTGGTGAGCCAGATCCAGAAACTGGTTACGTGTATGATATGAAAAAGTTGAGCGACATCATTAAAGAGAATGTCACTGACCAATTCGATCATAAGAACCTGAATTTGGATGTTCAAGATTTTAAGGAATTAAATCCAACTGCAGAGAATATCGCAGTAGTGATCTATAATAAACTGAGGAGTAAAATAGAGCCTGAGCTCGATTTGAAAATTACACTATATGAAACAGAACGAAACTTTGTTGAATACCCAGCTTAACGGTCTTTCGGTTGAAGAGATAGGAGATGAACATATCGGAACGTCATATGACACTCCGATGAAGGAAGATGCCTTCGATATGGATGATGAATTAAAAATGAATCTGATCGAAGACAAATTCAAAGAGATCATGGAGATCATGGGTCTTGACTTAACTGATGATAGTCTTTCCGGCACTCCTAAAAGAGTGGCCAAGATGTATATTAAAGAGATATTCAGCGGACTTAATCCAGCTAACAAGCCTAAAATAGCCCTATTCGACAATAAATATAAGTACGATGAAATGCTTGTTGAGAAGGATATCACTTTCTACTCAAATTGTGAGCATCACTTTGTACCCATCATTGGTAAAGCGCATGTAGCCTATATTTCAAGTGGAAAAGTGATAGGCTTGAGTAAGATCAACCGTATTGTAGACTATTATTCTAAGCGACCTCAGGTTCAAGAAAGACTTACGGTACAAATCGCCAATGAGTTAAAGGAGATTCTAGAAACGGAAGATGTGGCTGTGGTAATTGATGCCGAGCATTTATGCGTTTCATCTCGAGGTGTCAAGGACGTGAACAGTAGTACAATAACTGCTCAGTTCCACGGCCAGTTTAAAAATGAGGCAACGAGAAATGAATTTCTAACTTATATAAACTCAAGAAAATAATGCAGAACAAAACCATACTAATAGTAGGTGCAAGTTCAGGAATAGGAAAAAGTTTAGCTGAATCATTGGTTCGATCAGGAGCGAATGTTATCTCCGCCTCCAGGAGCAATCCTAATATCGATGGTCTCACCCATCATCTATTAGATATAACAACGGATGAACCTGACCTTGGCTTTATTCCAGAGGAGTTAGATGGATTAGTTTATTGCCCAGGAACTATCAACCTTAAGCCATTTCAAAGGTTGAAGTTGGAAGATTTTAAAAATGACCTAGAGATCAACCTACTTGGAGCGATCAAAGTTCTTCAAGGATCATTCAAAAGTCTGAAGAAAGCTCAAGGATCTTCAGTTGTGCTCTTCAGCACGGTAGCTTCTAAATTGGGGATGAATTTTCATTCATCTATTGCAACAGCAAAAGCTGGAGTTGAAGGTTTGGGCAAATCATTGGCTGCAGAATGGGCAATGCATAATATAAGAGTGAACATCATTGCTCCTTCTTTAACCGATACACCTTTGGCGGAGCAACTTCTATCATCAGAGGACAGAAAAGAAGCCACTAATAAAAGACATCCTATCGGAAGATACGGGCAATCGGAAGACATCTCCAACATGGCTCACTTTCTTCTAGATGATAAGTCAGGATGGATCACGGGACAAGTAATGGGCATTGATGGAGGAATGGGTAGTCTAAAACCATAAGTAAATATTACTAAAGTCTGAAAGGAGTTATTCGTTTGAATAACTCCTTTTTGCATTTAAACAACTCATTTTCAATACGTTAAAACGATTCAATTCCAAGCTTGGCATTTAGATCTATTCTTCTTTCCTTTTCTTACCTCATCTACTATCTTTGCACGTCTTAAAAAATTAAGAACCTAACTATGTCTTATCTAATTTACGCAGTACCCGTTCTGGGTTTAGTCGGATTATTGGTGATGATCATCAAAGCCCGATGGGTGAACAAACAAGATGCCGGAGATCAGAAAATGAAAGATCTGGCACTTCACATCAGAGAAGGAGCACTAGCCTTTTTAAGTGCAGAATACAGAGTCTTAGCAATTTTCGTTGTTATAGCCGGTATTCTTCTAGGTATTATCTCTCAACTTGTTGAAACTACTCACTGGTTTATTGTAGTAGCATTCGTTATTGGAGCAGTATTTTCAGGTTTAGCTGGAAATGTAGGTATGCGCATTGCAACCGCAGCTAACGTAAGAACTACACAAGCAGCCAGAACAAGTTTATCTAAAGCATTAAAAGTATCATTCACAGGTGGTACTGTTATGGGCTTGGGTGTGGCAGGATTAGCCGTATTCGGTCTTAGTGTGATCTTCATCTTGCTTTTTGCCTTCTTTATGGACAGCGATATGGCCAATGGTGGCACTGAACAAATGACGGTTGTGCTAGAAGCCTTGGCAGGATTCTCATTAGGCGCTGAGTCAATCGCTCTTTTTGCTCGAGTTGGTGGAGGTATTTATACCAAAGCTGCTGACGTTGGGGCTGACCTTGTTGGTAAGGTTGAAGCAGGAATTCCAGAAGATGATCCAAGAAACCCTGCGACCATTGCTGATAACGTAGGTGATAATGTTGGTGATGTTGCCGGTATGGGTGCTGACCTTTTTGGTTCTTACGTGGCTACAGTTTTAGCCTCTATGGTTCTAGGTAACTATGTCATAAGAGATATGGGCGGAAGAATTGATGATGCTTTTGGCGGAATAGGGCCAATTCTACTTCCTTTAGTAATTGCAGGAGTTGGAATCATATTCTCCATTCTTGGAACTTTGGTGATCAAGATCAGTAATGAAAATGCTAAAGAAGCAGAAGTACAAAAAGCATTGAACAAAGGAAACTGGGGGTCAATCATTTTAACAGCTATTGCCTGTTACTTCTTGATCGATATGATGCTACCTGAAACCATGCAAATGGCTCTATTTGGAGTAGAAGGTGTTGTTGACATTACCTCTACCCAAGTGTTTGGAGCAGTATTAGTTGGTCTTTTTGTAGGAGCTGCCATTTCTTATATGACAGAATACTATACTGGATTAGGTAAAAAACCAGTAATGGCTATCATTCAAAATTCTTCTACTGGAGCCGCAACTAATATTATTGCAGGTCTAGCAACAGGTATGAAATCAACCTTCGGCCCTGTCATTCTATTTGCCGCAGCTATTTGGGGAGCATATGAGCTTGCAGGTTTCTACGGTGTAGGTATTGCAGCATCTGCTATGATGGCAACAACAGCTATGCAATTGGCAATTGATGCATTCGGTCCTATTGCCGATAACGCTGGTGGTATTGCTGAGATGAGTGAACTCCCTGAAGAAGTAAGAACGAGAACTGATATTCTTGATTCAGTGGGTAATACAACAGCTGCTGTAGGTAAAGGATTTGCGATCGCTTCTGCTGCGCTTACAGCACTTGCTTTATTTGCTGCTTATGTGACATTTACAGGAATTGATGGAATCAACATATTTAAAGCTGACGTATTAGCTGCTTTATTTATTGGAGGTATGGTTCCAGTGATCTTCTCTGCCTTAGCCATGGAATCTGTAGGTAAAGCTGCTATGGAAATGGTGAAAGAGGTAAGAAGACAATTCAGAGAAATTCCAGGTATCCTAGAAGGAACTGGTAAGCCAGAATACGACAAATGCGTGGAGATCTCTACAAAAGCATCTATTAAAGAAATGATGCTTCCTGGTGCTATCACTATTATATTTCCAATTATCATTGGTTTTGCTATGGGTCCTGAAGCATTAGGTGCTTACATGGCTGGTGTTGCTGTTTCTGGTGTGGTTTGGGCTATTTTCCAAAACAACGCAGGTGGCGCATGGGATAATGCCAAGAAGTCATTCGAAGCAGGAGTTGAAATCGATGGTGAAATGACCTACAAAGGTTCTGAAGCGCATAAAGCTGCTGTAACTGGAGATACTGTAGGTGATCCATTCAAAGATACTTCTGGCCCTTCAATGAATATCTTGATCAAATTGACATGTTTAGTGGGCCTTGTCATAGCTCCAATTTTAGGAGAGATGTACGGAACAGGCGGACATGCTGATGATTCTCATGTTGAACTAGAGCCAACCAAAGAATTACATCTTGAAGAAGCTGATGAGTTGATCACTGACGTGCAATAGACTCGCAATATAGATACAAACAGAAAAAGCAGCCAAGGCTGCTTTTTCTGTTTGTATCAACTTAATTTAATAACCTGTTCTACAAACACTAGGAACTAATAGATTATAAGCTCTTAAAGAAGATTCAGAAGCCCTTTCAAATCTACCTCTCAATCTGTATCGTTCTGTTCCAAAAACCAATCTGGCCTCATTATTTTCACCAAACATTTTAAGGAAAATTGTCATAGGCTTAGGGAAATGAGTACTAGTAACATAAAGAACAGGGTCAATTCGCTTGCCATCATTATTTTCTTCAATCTTTATTCTTTCAATCTTACCTTGAAAATTTAAGTCAGCACCGAAATTAACAGATGATTGAGGAGAGTCACCTTGATATATATAAATTTCATCACCATCTATAATCAGACCATTGGTGTCATCAGATACTTGGATAAATTCATTTTCGCTATTGACAAATTGATTAGCTCTAAGAGCAAAATCTCTTTCTTTGAGAGCTTTTAGTGCCAATTGTCTTCCTTTTTCTAATTTGACTTCTTTCAGTCTCTTTCTTTCTTTTCTGATTTCCCTTCTAGATAATTCTTCTTCTGGTTTATCTTGTGCATACGCAAATGAAGCTGAAATCATAAGGATGAGTGCTAGAATGGTTTTGCTTTATTGGTTCACCTAAATGACTCAATAACTGCGCCAAAGAAACATTAATAATCTTTTATTTTTATAAAAAAAGGTAGCCATATGGCTACCTTTTGTCTAAATCAGATACTTTTTACATTCCGTTTCTCAAGTTCTTTGCCACAGCAATTGCCGACTCAGAGGTTCTTTCAAACTGACCTCTCATCTTTAATCGATCTGCACCAGAAATAAATCTAGCCTCAGCAATCTCACCAGTCACTTGAATATATACCGAAAGTGCTTTGACAGTATTTGGACTAGAGAAAAAAACACGCGTTTCTATAGGCTTACCTTCTCCTATATCAGTCACTTCATATTTTGTAATGTTTCCTTCATAGGTAACACCTCCTTGCCCATTCAAACCAATATTAATAGGGTCTCCATACTGTACAAAGATCTTATCATCTTTAATCAAGATGAAATTCGTGGTGTTGACCACATTAAAGATCTCATTCCTTTTGTTAAAAATGATATCAGCACGAAGCGTAAAGTCTTTATCCTGTAAAGCACTAAGTGCCACTTTTCTTCTCTTCTCAGCTTCTTGCTTGTTCTGTTCTTTTCGCTCTTGTCTGAGCTCTTTCTTTGTTTTTTCCTTCTCCTCCACATATTGCGCTTGAGCAATATTGATAGCGAAGAAAATCAGTAATAAACTTATATTCAATCGTATATTCATTTCCTTTCTTTTGGGAAATATGACACAAAAAGCATACCAGCCATCTGAATTACAAGAGCCGCCTCAAGGAGTTAATGCTTAAAGAAACTCCAAAAATTACCCACAAACATATTTAAACTTGCACTTAACATTTACTGAGGAAAGAAATTTCATAGTTAATCCAACTAAGTCTTAGCCGATCAGAAGCTTTAGAATATATTCGCACTACTTCTATAAGTTTCATTTATGAATTACCTCTCTGTAGAAAATCTTAAAAAATCTTTTGGGGATCGTCAGATCCTAGACGGCCTTACTTTTGGCGTTTCTCAAGGAGAGAAAGTAGCACTAGTAGGCATCAATGGCTCAGGTAAATCTACCCTCCTGAAAATTCTAACTGGAATAGAGACGCAAGATTCAGGCGATGTGGTTTTCAAAAATGGAATCATAGTTAAACACTTATTGCAAAATCCGGAATTCGAAAAAGGGCAAACGGTATTGGACGCTGTCTATGACAGAAATAATCCAGACCATCTATTGCTTATGCAATATGAGAAAGAGCTCTTGATCTCACTAACAGGAAAGGACAATCATCAGGAAGTTCAGGATTTGATTGAAAAGGTAGATGAGAGGAATTTGTGGGACCTTGAGAGCCAGGCAAAGCAAATTCTGGGTAAACTGGGTATTAGTGAAATGGAGGCCAAGGTCACCAAGTTATCTGGGGGTCAACAGAAAAGAGTAGCTCTTGCATCAGTGCTGATTCAGAAACCAGACCTTTTGATCTTAGATGAACCAACTAACCACCTAGATATTGATACAATAGAATGGCTGGAAAGATATTTAAGTGTGGCTAATATGGCTTTAATTCTTGTTACACACGATAGGTATTTTTTGGAGCAGGTCACTAATAATATTGTTGAATTAGAGAAAGGACGAGCATTTTCATACAAAGGTGATTTTGAATACTACCTTCAGAAGAAAGCAGAAAGACAATCTGATGAAGCTGCCTCAATTGACAAAGCCAAGAATATTTACCGAAAGGAACTCGATTGGATCAGAAGACAACCTAAGGCCAGGGGAACCAAGGCTAAATATCGAGTAGATGCTTTTGAAGACACGAAACAAAAAGCATTCAGCGAACAAAAATCTAATGACCTTCAATTAAAGGCCACAGCCACAAGACAAGGAAAGAAAGTGCTTGAGGTTGAAGACTTGACATTTGGTTTTGATCATGAGACTTTGATCAAAGACTTCACTTATACTTTTCAAAGAAAAGACAGAATTGGTATTGTTGGACCTAATGGAGCTGGAAAAACCACTTTTATAAGACTCCTTATGTTAGAATTAAAGCCAAAAGCAGGTTCAGTGGTTAAAGGTCAAACCACGAAGTTCGGATATTATAAACAAGTTGAGAATCGATTCAATCCAAATCAAACGATCATAGATTTTGCTAAATCGATAGCTGAAGTGGTAGAAGTAGGGAAAGGTAAAAACATACCTGTATCTCAATTTCTCAATCGTTTTCAGTTTCCTCCGGATGTTCAGTACAAACCCATCGGAAAGTTAAGTGGTGGAGAGAAACGTAGACTTCAGCTTTTAGAAATACTACTTCAAAGTCCAAATTTTCTTATCCTCGATGAACCTACTAACGACCTCGATCTAATCACCTTAGGGATATTAGAAGAATATCTAGACGAATTTGATGGCAGTTTAATGATTGTGTCTCACGACCGATATTTTATGGATAAGTTAGTTGAGCATCTTTTTGTCTTTGATGGCACCGGTGATGTTCAGGATTTCCCTGGGAATTATACGGACTACAGGCTAACTGCTCAAGACCAACCTAAAAAGGTAGAAAAAGCTACTCCTAAAAAAGATGAGCCTAAGGAACCAATTGAAAAGAAAAAGCTTTCCTATAATGAGCAAAGGGAGTTTGATCAATTGGAAAATGAGATTCCTAAACTAGAAAAGGAAAAAGCGAATCTGGTCAATCTATTGAATCAAGAAACAGATCATGACAAATTGATGGAACTCTCCAAAAAGCTTGAAGAACTAAGTGATGCATTGGATGAAAAAGAGCTTCGTTGGCTGGAACTTTCGGAGTTAAGATAGTGAATGGCAGTAATTGAATTGACGAATGATCAGGTAAGTCTGATCGCAGATCCTCAAAAATCTATTCTAGAAAATACTTTATCAGCGGGCGTACCTCATACCCATGCTTGTGGTGGTAATGCCCTATGTTCAACTTGTAGGGTTTATATTGAAGAAGGCTTAGAAAATGTATGCTCTAGAAATGAAGAAGAATCGGTTCTTTCTAAACAACTTGGTCTTTTACCTGAGGTAAGGTTGGCATGTCAAACAAAGATCAAAGGCGATGTTAAACTCAAAAGACTGGTACTTGATGAAATTGACGAAAAGATCATACTTGATATTGATAAGACAGATAAGCCCAGAAGCCTTGGTGTAAAAAAAGAAGCATCTATCCTCTTTGTAGATATTGCAGATTACACCTCCTTTTCAGAAAAGACAACTCCATACGATGTTGTCCATGTCTTGAACCGTTATTTCCATATAGCAGGCACTATTATTAAGAAACATGGAGGCAGGATAATTGACTATTATGGTGATGGCTTCTTAGCAATATTCGGCCTTGACAATAATTCTGAGCATTCTGAAAACCTGATAAAAGCTGGATTTGAATTGAATGCAGAGATTGAAAAGTTCGATCATTTGGTACATGAGATTCTAGATAAAGACTTTAAGATAAGGTTGGGAGCTCATACAGGAAAAGTGATCTGGGGAACAATTGGAATTGAAGGCATGCAAAAAGAAGCCGCAATTGGAGATACCGTCAATTTAGCAAGCAGAATTGAGCAAGCGAATAAAATTTTAAATACCCGTTTTCTAATTTCAGAGGCCCTGCATGATAAGCTGAAGAACAAATGCTCAGTTTGTCAGAGCTTCGAAATAGAAGCAAAAGGCCATAGCGCTCCTATGATGGTATATTCTCTTGATGATCATTTCATAGATTAAAGGCTTCAACTAGTTATTCAAACATCAGACTTGTATCTCCGTTGGAATAAGTAGATGAATTCAAATGCAATAACATTCCTGATAGGTTTTCTGATGGTCCTGTATGCCATCAGCTTTATTTATTACATCAAACAGAGAAGTAAAAGAAAGAACAATCAAAATAGGGCATTGCAACTACCTCTTTTCATGGCTTTCCTAATTGGACCTTTGCTGTTCTTTATGATCAATAACAATCAAAGAAAAGAGAAGAGAAGATTTATGGGAGGTAACAAGCGCCGGTTTTCCTAGTTATTACGACATGGGTCTAATGAACTCTTTTATAGCTTTTTCAATTAAGAAATCATGAACTCATACTTCTTACAAAGACTTTACCTGAAACAAAGCGCATGTCCAGGCTGCCCCTCTCCTAAGGTTGTCTCAGATTGGTTTACTGACTTGCTCGGGACTCTTTTTCCTGATTTTTCTTCACAGAAATTCAGTACTCAAAAAGAGTTTGAATTACATTTAAATGAACTCAGGCTAAGACTAGAAGGAATCTTAGCAAAAAACCCAATTCGATCTAAAAACAAAGCAGATGAGACTTCTAAAAAGTTCTTCGATAAAATTCCTTCGATATATGAAATGCTTGAAGAAGATATTTTGGCTATTTATGAAGGAGATCCTGCAGCCAAAAGTCATACTGAGGTAGTAAGAACCTATCCTGGTTTTATTGCTATTGCATCACATAGAATTGCACATGCCTTGCAGAATTTAGAAATAGGTTTAATTCCAAGGATCATTTCAGAATTCGCACATAGCAAAACAGGAATAGACATTCATCCGGGAGCCAGAATTGGCCATTATTTTTGTATCGATCATGGTACAGGAGTAGTTATTGGTGAGACTACAGAAATCGGAGATCATGTGAAGATTTATCAAGGAGTTACCCTTGGAGGGTTAAGTGTAGATAAGAAAGATGCGCAAATAAAAAGACATCCGACTATTGAAGATCATGTCGTAATTTATGCAGGTGCCACGATTTTAGGCGGGAACACAATTGTAGGCAGAGACTCAATAATTGGAGGGAATGTTTGGCTTACTCACAGCGTGCCTGCAAAGACAAAGGTCTACTATCAGGCTCATATGACGGATTCCAATGGTGATAAGGATACCATTATTTTCAAAGGTCAAAGCGAATGAAATTACAGGGACTTATAGGCAATACTCCTTTGATAGAATATCAACATTTAGACCTTAAACCTGGGGTTAAGATCTATGGAAAGATCTATGGAAAGCTCGAAGGCAATAACTCTGGTGGAAGCGTAAAGGATCGTGCTGCTTTTGGAATGATCAGTGAGGCACTGAAACGTGGAGATATCAAAACTGGAGATCAAATAGTTGAAGCCACGAGTGGGAATACAGGAATTGCATTAGCTATGATAGCCAGCATCATGAAGGTTAACATGACTCTTATAATGCCAGATAATGCCACTTCAGAAAGAGTAAAAAGTATCGAGGCATATGGGGCTAAGGTAATCCTCACCCCTGCCGATAAAACCATTGAATATTCAAGAACATTAGCAGATAAAATGGCAAAAGAAGATGGTTATTTCATTTTGAATCAATTTGCAAACCCAGACAACTACAAACAGCATTATAAAACTACAGGACCTGAAATATGGAGGGACACTCATGGTAAAGTCACACACTTTGTGTCTGCTATGGGTACCACTGGCACCATCATGGGGGTTTCCAGATATTTGAAAGAACAAAATCCTGAAATACAGATTGTAGGAACACAGCCTACAGATGGATCAAGCATCCCTGGAATCAGAAGATGGTCGGCTGAATTTTTACCTAAGATCTTTGAAAAAGAAAGGGTCGATCGAATCATTGATGTCAGTCAATCTAAAGCTACTCAAATGACAAGAAGACTTGCTAATCAAGAAGGCATTCTAGCCGGCATGAGTTCTGGAGGCGCGCTGACTGCAGCTCTAAAGATCGCTGAGGAGATCGAAGAAGGAGTAATCGTTCATATCGTTTGCGATAGGGGAGATCGTTACTTCAGCTCAGGTCTTTTTTCTTAAAAAGAAGCCCATTAATTCGTTAAAATATTATAACGAGCAATCTCTTCATCAGTCATCCAATGCATATCATCAGGCCCTGCAGCATTAATGGTGAAATAATAAAAGTCCTCATCTTATTGTTGGGTAAATCCTATATCCATATAATACTCAATATATGGTAAGTGATTTTCATCACCTACAGGAGAATCGGCAGCGCTGATAGGGTTGCCACTTTCATCTTCAGATCCCCATAAATGAACACCAATTTGCGTATTAGAACCTTTTGTGCGATTTATCCCTGCTAAGAAAAAATCAACCCCTCCAGAAGCAATTAGGCCGTTGTCCAATAGATGAATATCTATTCCTTCTTGATGCACTTTGAGAGAAAGTTGTAGATTAATGAAATCATCTGCAGATCCACCACATTCTACAATCTCAATTCTATTCACATTTGGAAAATTAGAGAGTAAGTCATTAAAATCATCTAAGGATGAGCTTCCGATATCCCCGTTCATCTCAATCGTAGTCTCATTATCCAAAACATTAAAAATTCCAAATCTCGTCTGATTGGGATCAATCATCGCCACCCTCGTTAGAACAAGAAAATGTTGAGAATAGAATGAAGTATAAACAAAAAATTAAAAAGGCATTTCGTTTCATAAGTAATAGGAGATGGATGGGTTAATGATTTTAATAATTACTAATTGCAGTGTAATTTAAAGGAAATTATCATCCCATTTAAAAATCACTCTAGATTGATGAGGGCAATCAAATGCTTAGGTTAAAAAGGCCGATTTATATAATTGTAACCTCGGTTACAATCTTCATTCATTTTACTTATGACTTTTACACTTTATCTCTTGACCAAAACTATCTTAAATAGCTAATGAAAATTCTTGATCGCAAAAGTCACTGGGAGAATATTTATAAACAGAAAGAGCTTTATGAAGTCAGTTGGTATCAACCTGTTCCTCAAACTTCATTAGATTTCATTGAAGATTTAAATATCAATACATCATCAAATATTATAGATATTGGAGGAGGAGATAGTTTTTTAGTCGATTCACTGATTAATAAAGGATATCAGAATCTAACAGTTTTAGACATTTCTCAAGCTGCCATAGAAAGAGCCAAGATAAGACTTGGAGAAAAAGCATCAAGAGTCAAGTGGATAGTGTCGGATATTACACAATTTCAACCAAAAGAAGAATATGATCTTTGGCATGACAGAGCAGCTTTTCATTTTTTAACAAGTGAGATTGAAACTGAGAAATATTTAGAGGTCGCTCGGAGATCAATAAAGATCAATGGTAAATTGATCATAAGTACATTCTCAGATCAAGGTCCGACTAAATGTAGTGGCATTGAGATTCACCAATATTCTAGGGAGCAGTTAGTCAGGAGATTCACTCCTGATTTCGAAAAATTGACTTGCATAAACTTGAACCACATCACACCCACTGGCAGCAATCAAAACTTTACATTTTGTAGTTTCAGAAAAAGGTGAATCTCAAAAAAGGCATTCTTAGGAGATGGAGCAGAAAAATAATTGCTCACAACTAACTCTCCATTAGTATTCTACGATTTCTTTTCTATCCGTAGTATTTCAATTACCTTTGCGGGCTCAAATTAAGGCCCATGATCGCAGTACAAAACGTATCCTTAGCATTTGGTAAAAGAGTACTCTTTGACGAAGTCAACATTAAATTCAGTGGCAATAACTGCTACGGTGTAATTGGTGCCAATGGTGCCGGTAAATCAACCTTCCTTAAGATCTTATCTGGAGATGTTGACGCCAATTCTGGAACAGTCACATTGGAGCCTGGTAAGAGAATGGCTGTACTTAAGCAGGACCATTACGAATTTGATGAGACCTCTGTTTTAGATACAGTAATGATGGGGCATACCGAGCTTTGGGCCATCATGAAAGAGAAAGATGAGATTTACATGAAGCCTGATTTCTCTGAGGAAGATGGTATAAAAGCCTCAGAACTCGAAGGAAAGTTCGCAGAGATGGATGGCTGGAATGCAGAATCAGATGCTGCAGCCCTACTCAGTGGTCTTGGCATTACTGAGGACCTCCACTATAGTTTGATGAAAGACTTGAACGGTAGCCAAAAAGTAAGAGTCCTCTTAGCGCAAGCTTTGTTTGGGAATCCTGATGTACTT
>Ga0209653_1001733_pt1 | contig 17097 bp, 9 predicted proteins | sample SaaInl6LU_22_DNA_FD_184644 | JGI IMG/M metagenome (GOLD analysis project Ga0209653, IMG submission 184644) | Marine microbial communities from expanding oxygen minimum zones in the Saanich Inlet - ESP_116LU_22_DNA (SPAdes) (version 2) | ecosystem: Environmental > Aquatic > Marine > Intertidal...
TTGGCATTCCCAGTAGTTATTTTGCCGTTTTCAGATAGCAAATGGATTGAGGGAAACAATAACTTGGCATGGTTTCCACTACCTGAGGGAGCATATACTCCCTTTAAAGAAATGTTGCTGCCCATATCCCAAAACCTTTCCAAGCTTGGAGAAGGGGCAAAGCAAACCTATGACACTTATTATGCTCAATCTTTTATGGATACCTTGAACACGCTTTACGTAGGGATGACAAGGCCTATTGAAGAACTTCACATCATTACGCAAAAAGGAAATAGAGAAACGACACCCAAAGGCCTTCCTGATATTTTTGCACAAGCCATTCCCGAGCTAGAAGAGCAAGGAGTCACTTTTGGCATGCGGGTGAAGCAAGCACCCAAAACAGCAGGGTTAAATGAGACGACAACTCCGTTTACATTTAATTTAGCCCAAGCCACAAGTGTTGTTGCAGAAAGGTCCGACGAATCAACGGAAGCGCTTTTCGGCACCGTACTTCACGAGGTTATGGCGTATGTAGACGTGCCACAAGATTTGGAGCGCGCCCTTAGCCAGTCTAACACTAAAGAGCGGCTGGGGACAACACAATACGAACGATTATTTAAAAGTGCACAAGAAATGCTAGCTCACGAGCAATTGGCTGCTTTTTTTGACCCCGCCAATACGCCTTATAAAGAGCGCGCCCTTATTGCTGCAAACGGGGAGTTATTGCGCCCCGACAGATTTGTTATTACAAAAGAGAAAAACGTCTTTTTGCTGGATTATAAGACGGGTCAACACCACAAGAGTCATGCGAATCAGCTTGATGAATATGCCACATGTTTAAGACAGCAAGGGCTTAACGTTAAACAAAAACTGCTGGTTTACTGCGGAAACAGCCTTATTTTCAAAGAAGTTTAGTATTTTTGCACAAATTATTAATCTACAAACATGAAAAATTATATATTCACAATGTTTATGGTGGCTGTTTTTTCTTCAGCCGTGTATGCACAGAATGAAAGCAACCCATGGAGCATAACAGTTGGTACTAACGCTGTTGACTTATTCCAAACAGGAAGCTTTGTCGAAGAAGACTTAAGCCTTTCTCCTAACTTTTCCTACCTAGAAATTTCAAGGTATCTTGGATCTGGATTTTCTCTTGATTTAGCAGGAACAATTAACAACATTGAGCGCCTGTCAGGAGCTGATGATTTGTACTATGGCATAGACCTAGGCACATCCTTGAGTTCTAGAGAAGTGATCGATTTAGGTAAATTTGAGCCAACACTTCGTGCTGGTTTAGGGTATGTTGGCGGTCTTTCAGGTATCTCGTCAGACACTGAAGATTTTTTTGCTATTTACGCAGGAGCTGGAATCAACTATTGGTTTAACGATGCCTTTGCATTTTCTATTAAGACAACATATAAAATGTATAATAGAGAGCTTGACGGTTTAATTAGCAATGATGGCGGTGGACGTCACCACTTTCAGCACCTAGCGGGCTTTAAGTTTGCTTTTGGCGATGGCGACATAGACAGAGACGGTGTTAAAGATAGCGTTGATGAATGTCCAGAAGTTCCTGGTTTAGAAAGCCTTAACGGTTGTCCAGACGACGACGGCGATGGCATCAAAAACAGCGATGACGATTGTCCTATGACAGCTGGTTTAGCAGCCCTTAACGGTTGCCCAGATGCAGACGGCGATGGCATTAAAGATGCAGACGATGCTTGTCCTAACGTAGCTGGTGTTGCAGCCTTAAATGGTTGTCCAGATGCAGACGGCGATGGTGTCACTGATGCAGACGATGCTTGTCCTAACGCAGCTGGGAGCAAAGCCATGAATGGCTGCCCAGATGCAGACGGCGATGGCGTTGCTGATAAAGATGATAAGTGTCCCGCAGTAGCTGGTCCTGCATCTAACAACGGTTGTCCAGAGTATCCACTTTCTATGTTAGGGGATTACGACATCAATTTTGACTTAGAAAAGTACAATATTGACTCTGCTGATGTTCAACGTCTTTCTACAGTAATCAAAGTATTGTTGGCTAACAGCGATGCAAACATTAGCATTGAAGGTCACGCAGACAATACAGGCGAAGAGTCTTTCAACAACCCATTGTCTAACAACAGAGCAAGCTCTATTAAAGACTACTTGGTTAACGTAGGTGTTGATGCTGGTCGTTTAAGCACAAAAGCATTTGGCGAATCTATGCCAAAAGCAAGTAACGATACTGAAGAAGGTCGTGCAATTAACCGTCGTGTTGAGTTCAAAGTAGTGAACTAAACATCACAACATTAATAACATAAACAAAACGCGGTGATTTCACCGCGTTTTTTTATTTTAGGGCATGGCGAATTCTTTTTTAGGAAACGTAGTGCAATCGTTAAAAGCACAACAACCCGACTGGGAAAACATGTGCTTCGTTTTGCCAAACCGAAGGGCACAACTCTTTCTTCAAAAAGAACTCACAGCAGCCCTAGAAGGCCCCCTTATTCTTCCTCAGTCTTACAGCATCGATGATTTTGTTGTGGCCATAAGCACGCTTAAACCCGCGACAGACTTAGAGCAACAACAGGCGCTTTATCAGAGCTATTGTGCATCAATCGATAAAAAGGACAAGCCTAACAGCTTTGAAACTTTTTTGGGTTGGTCAACCCCCTTGCTAAAGGATCTAAACACCATAGACCAATACTTGGTGGACCGAAAGGACTTTTTCACCTATATGTCGTCCTTGCACGAAATTAGGGCGTGGGGACAGGCGCAAGACAAAATTATTCAAGATTACACAGCGTTTTGGAAACGTCTTCCAGACATGTATCACGAGTTTATGCATCGCCTTGAAGAAAGCGGACAAACAACGCCCGGGATGTGTTATCGCATGTCAACCGAACTGTTAGAGACCTTTTTACAGCACAACTCAAAAACCCAATTTGTTTTTTGCGGCTTCAACGCCTTAAGTCCTAGCGAAATTTTTATTGTTCGCGAGCTACTCACACAAGACCGCGCACAGGTATTTTGGGATATTGATAAGAATATGTTAGACGATGAGCTACACCAAGCGGGTAGTTTTATTCGCAGCTATATTTCAACTTGGCCAGAATATAAAGAGCAGCCCTTTAATCAAGCTCACAATCATTTTCACGACCCAAAAAGTATAAAGGTAACACAGGTGCAGCAACAGCTAGGACAGGCCAAAGAAATAGGGGATTTATTGGCCAAGATGGACAATCAGCAGGATTGGTCTAAAACGGCGGTTGTGCTTGCAGACGAGTCTTTGCTTATGCCGTTGCTTTATGCACTCCCTCCTTCAATTGATAAGCTGAATATCACAATGGGCTTTCCGCTCGATCAGCACCCTACAGCGATTTTTGTAAATGCACTCCTAAAAATGGCACTTCGTCAAACGGAAAAAGGTTTTTATTTTGCAGATGTAGAAAGCGTTATTTCCATGCCTGAAACCAAGGCGTTGTTTTCAACTTCAGGGCCCAGTTTAGACGCAGTATTGGAGCAGGCAAAAAAAGAACACAGAAGCTATTTAGACACGGCTTTTATAAAAGCGATTGTTCCTAAAGCATCACATGCAAACGTTGATACATTATTTAGGCTGAACGGAACACCCGACCAGTGGGTTGCCGATATGCTAGAGGTTTTGCCGCTGTTTTATGACGTGCAACAAAGCCAAGCGATAAGACAAGCATATAGCCTTGCTGTTGAGAAGCTGATGGTGTTGCTGAGCCAAATTAAAGAAGTAGCAGCAGGGCTACATCAAGACTTTTCATTTTCCTTGCTTCGCAATCTTTACAGCCAATTGAGCGCAGGGCAAAAATTAAATTTTGTAGGCGCTCCTTTAGAAGGCTTACAAATACTGGGTGTTTTGGAAACGAGAGCCATTGATTTTGACAACGTATTGGTGGCAGGTGTTAATGAGGGAGTTCTACCGGGGCAAAGCGAGCAGCCGTCCTGGATTCCTTTTGAAGTTAAAAAGGCGTTTGGGCTGCCCACACAAGATGAGCAAGACGCCATCTTTACCTATCATTTTTATCGCCTTATGTATCGCGCCTCCAAGGTTAAGCTGTTTTATAACGGCACTACAGATGGAATCCAAGTGGGTGAGCCCAGCAGATTCATAAGACAATGGGCGTTTGATTGCCCACACGCGCACAGCTGGCAAGAGCACACCCAAAACGTGCCATTTGTACCGCCATCAAGTAGCCACAGAAGTGTTCCAAAAACACCTGCAGTGATGGAAAAGCTACTGGAGTTGGCTAAGGCCGGCTTTTCTCCTTCTGGATTAAACGTGTTCGTAAAAGACGGATATGCTTTTTACAAACGATATTTGTTAGGGCTAAGAGAAGAAGACGAGCTTGAAATCTCTTTTTCGCACAAAACCTATGGGACATTAATCCACAACTGTTTGGAAGCGCTTTATATGCCTTATGTGGGCAAGCAGTTATCTCAATCCGATTGCAAGGACATGATAGACCGTGTGGGTACTGTTGCTGACGAAATGGTTAAACGCGAACACCCTCAAAACATTTCAGGAAAAAACGTGCTTGCCTTGGCAGCGATAAAGCGAAATATTCAAAACATCATTGCTCACGAACAGGGTGAAATTGAAGCGGGGAATGCAATTGAAATTGTAGCATTGGAGCAAAAGTTATCCATGACCCAAACGGTCCCGGGCATTGAAGGGCCTGTCACGTTTAAAGGCACAGTTGATCGAGTGGACAAATACAATGGAAAGATCCGTGTTTTGGACTATAAAACAGGGCAGTTGCAAGATTTAGGCATCATGGACTGGACGGACTTGGCTTACGACCCAGATCGGGGTCAGGCACGGCAGTTGCTAATGTATGCGATGCTATGGAACACTCACAACCCGGATAATCCAGCCGCACAGGCGGGTATTATAGCCCTTAAGCAATATAAAAAAGGGGTGCTTTATGTGGGAGAGAAGGCATCACCTCGCGGAAAGGTGTCACCAACACTAGAGGCCGAACAAATGCAAAAAGCAACGACTGTTTTTGAACAACTAACACAAACACTTTTTGACTCTAATTGTCCTTTTTCAGAACCAGAGGCATGAGGCCTTCAAGTCTTTTAGGCTTATGCCAGATGACAGAAAAATGTTTTACAACAGATGAAGAACTGATAAATTATTGTGTATTTTTGCCCATCGGGTCCTATAGCTCAGTTGGTTAGAGTAGCTGACTCATAATCAGTTGGTCCCTGGTTCGAGCCCAGGTGGGACCACCAACACGCCCCTTCTTTACGGAGGGGCTTTTTGTTTAAACGACTTAGCAAAGAACCCACTTTAATAGCCTTATTTCATGATGAGGTGTTAATAAGCATCCATAGGCGAGCAAGCAATCATTTCTGGGCGCTCCGCTTCCTTTATCAATAAGCATCGAACTAATAACGCTACTTTTCATGAATTATATTTTTTAGCTTTTTATATTGTTGCTTGTCAACAAGACAGGATTGTTCTAAACTTTCTATATAGTCATTCTTGCTTTTACCGGTATAATTAATAACTTTTCTAATGTAAGGATCAGTCAGCATTTCATCATTAATAAAACCAAAATATGAAAGGTCTTCTATAAACAGAGGGTGCGTATCAAAAGAATTATCATTATGTTCTTTGTGAAAACTAAAAAAAACTTTGTTGCCGTTACATTTTTCTATTTGATTTGTGTAAACTGAAATTTGATTTAAAAACATACTGTGGTTTTCGGACTTATTAATCCACATAAGTTTTATCAGAAAGCTTATAAGTGCGATTAATAAGATGGCTCGGGTTCTAAAAACCTTACTTTCAAATACCTTATGGTTAAATAAAAAGTATAGAGAGATGATGTGTAAATAAATCGTTGATTGATTAAAGTAGGGATGTTTTTCAATGAAGACAAGACAAAAACCTAGTACATAAATCAGCGAAAGAATTTTAAATCTTTTAAATACAGTAAAAGAATAAATCAAAAAGAATAAAATGTAAAAAGCCATAATTCTGCTGGTGATATCGGAATTAATTATGCTGACAAAAGTTCTTTCTAAATGTGACGTTGATTCAAAAACAAAAAACAAAATGTCTCGAAGGTCATATTTTATTAAAAAAAACAATACAACAATTGCTTGAACTCCAAAGAATATAATCTTGGATTTAAACGAAGATTTTTTAATGTAATTAAAAGAAATAACAGAATATATGGGAATAAATCTTGGAGTAAATAACATGCCTAAAACAAGCAAAACAGGCATCAATAAAATTGTGCTATTGTTGTCTTTTTTACTCAGCAGAAAATAAGAAATAGTAAAGAACATTATACCTGACAATTCGGGCCTAATGTCTCCATAGTTTATTATTGGATTTAATAAAGTAAGTGACAAACAAAAAGCGAAAAAACAGAAGGCTTGGTTCTTGTCAAAACTTTTTGAAAAAAAATAACCCGATATTATTATTATAAATGATTGCAGTAGCCTTGACATAATAATTTTTGGCAAAAAGCCATCCGATTTAACAAAAACTGAAAACAGATCCCATATAAGGGGCAAATGGTGTTGGTAAAAGTCTTTGTATGGTGTATAATTTTGACCTAATAAATACGAAAAGTGTAAATGTTCCGATTCATCTATGCCTAGAGGCAAAAGAAGTTTAATTGCAAAAACAATAAAAAAACCTATAAATAACGTTACTAATTCATTAGGTGATTTTCCAATCTGTATCCTTGAGACCATCCAAAATTATAGTTGCATAAATAAAATCCGATTAAATTTGTCCCTGCTGTGGGGTTCCATTCAAAAAAAAGTTGTTTATCCTTTTCTTTTGAATAATGCAAAGAGCACAATGCCATAAATAACTACAGCGATGCCTACCAAAACCTCTTTAGGGATATCAAATTCCATCCTCAAATATAATTAAACCAAAGTGGGTTCAAGCGTGACTTCAGCTACTTAATGCACAAAAGCGTATTTTTATGATATGAAAAACTATGTGTTTTTATTAGTCCCCATATTTGCTTTGGGGCAACAAATAGAATTATTGCCTAACCCTGAGGTTGAAATGATAAAGGCCGAAGCCTCTTGCGGAATTTGTATGTTTGACATGCAAGGCAAATCATGTGAATTGGCCGTTCGATTTAAGGGAGATAGCTACTATGTTGAAGGAGCAGGAATTGATGACTTTGGCGATGCACATGCCGAAGAAGGTTTTTGCAACGCAACTAGAAGCGCCGACATTCAAGGGGAGGTAATTGACAATAGGTTCGTATTGATTTATTTTAAACTAAAAGAGGAAAAAGAGTAAGTAGCTTTCCAGTTCTTTAAGCCCTTTTTTGCACCAAAAGTTCACGAAACACAACCCCGCCAATGGTGTTTTTTTGTTAGCGAATTAAGCTAAAGTGTCCACTAAAACTTCGTCGGTAATTAAGTACAGTCAATTATTTAACGGCCGTTATAACCAAGGTTCCGGCCCAATTTTCTTTTACGTCAACACGCCAAGATTGTACATTACTAAACCCAGCGTCTTTAAAAAAGCCAATCCACGTTGCCTCAGGAAGCAGTTGCATAATGGAAACCCCACAGTCTTCAGGCCAAGAGTGGGAAACGGTATTTTCTTTATAGAAGTCAAGCCCTACAATCAGTCGGCCATTTTCTTTTAGCCAGTTTTTATATACGTTGGCGATAAACGCTTTTGGGTCAGAAAGGTAATATACCACCTCCATGGAATGCACAACATCCACTTTTCTGTTTGGTGCCCAATTGCCTAAATCAGCGTGGTAATATGGGCCTGTAGGGTCAATGGATAGTGCTTTTTCAATCATCATCTGCGCACCATCAACGCCAGCAGCAACCACACAGCCCTTGTGTGCTTTTACCAGCCGTACAACCCAGCCGTTTCCACACCCAGCGTCAATAAAGCTATAGTTGTCTAAGCCTTTAAGGGCGTAGTCAAGCATATTCTTTACGGCAACTTCGTGTCCTTTAGCCATGCGTTCGTCTCGACCAATTGCTGCCCACTCACTAAACACCGTTGTTGGAATCCTTTTCATTTATCTAATTAAGCTAAAGTGTCCAGTAAACGTTCGGCCATCTTCTAACCCTACCCTGAACCAATAATCATCAGCAGGCATGGGCGTGCCGTTATAGGTGCCGTCCCACCCAGGGCCATCGGTTGCAATTTGCGCCAATAGTCTACCGTGTCGATCAAAAATATAAATCAATGACTGCGACTGGAATACCCCGTTGACTCCTAAAACTTGCCAATTATCATCTTGACCATTGCCATTTGGTGTAAAATATAGCGGATAACCAATTACTGAAGCAGCGACGCTTTTTGTACCGCATCCGTTTTTATCTCTAACCGAAACTTGGTGTATGCCTGGCGGTACATCTTTAAAAACAGGGCTGTCTTGATAAGCTCCCCCATCTAAGGCAAATTCATAGTCGCCAATCCCAAGCGCACCGATGCCAGTCAACACTTCAATTCTGTTACTGCCATCTCCAGTCAAGTCAAAGACGGTCAAATCGTCAAGGTCAAATAGCGGAAATTCGGATTCATTCACCACAATGGTTTTGGTTGTCTCACAACCCGTTAAAGTATTTGTTGCCGTAACCTCATAGGTTCCGCCGGCAGCAATGCTTATGTCTGTCGTGGTCTGGGCTAAAGCTGTGCCGTTAAGCGTCCAAGCATAAGCATAGGCACCCCCTTGGTTGGTAATACGAATAAGGTCTGTACCCAAATTGGTACAGAACACTTGTGTTGATGGCAGATCAAATGTTGGAAAAGGCGTCAAAATCAAATCAGCGACTTTAATACGCCCTAAACATTCAATTTTTACACCAACATCTTGAATACCCGCCCATATTTCCTGTGTTTTTAAGGGAGGATTAACAATCAGCGGTTGAGTAACGTCAATGGCATTTCTTTGAAAAACAGCATCTGATTCACTTTTGTAAAAATTAAGTTCTACGGTTGGCATGTTGTAGTCTGGATCTGCAGCAAGTAAGTCTGCTCTAATATCATTGAAAATGGACGTATCAAAAGTTCCCGTTACTGGAACACCACTACTTTCATCAACACAATCGTAAAAAGTTAGGGGTGTAAACGCCGCAGGCACATTGTTAGTTCCAACAGCAAAAGAAACCTTTATGGGTTCCCTAGGGCCTCCGGCAATAAACACATCATCAAAACGCGCACAAAGGGAATTATTATCGATGATTTTTATATATACATTTAGCGCGGAAATACCGACTGGCACAACAAAATTTTCAGCGTCAACCACGGGGTTTGTTAAGGCAGCATCTAAATAAAACTCAAATGTTTCATTGGCAGCATTTGCAGAATAACGATCAACAAGCGTATTGAGGTTGTACTTAATTTGACCATCACTTTCACATTGCTCAACTTCTATTGTTGAAATGAGTGCTGATGGTAGCTTATCCACGACCACCTTAAAGGAGTTGTCATACCTAACACAGCCTGTAGCGGTGTCTTTTATGCGAACAAAAATTTCTTTCTCACTTCCGTCTGTTGGGAGGGTTGTGTATGTAGTAATGGCTGGAACATCATTTTTTGCATTGGCTAAGCTTGCGTAATAGGTGACGTCGAATTCCGCAGTGGTTCCTCCTAATGCAGTTAAAATTTGTGCGGTCCTTCGGGTTAAATCAAACGTATGTTCGCCGTCTTTGTCATTGCCAACGGTATCGTCATCACAATCGTGTAAGTCAGCAATGGTTATTTCTGGCGGAAGGTCGTCAACAATCAAATCAAAGCTCCCTAAATCGTTTGACATACAACCCGTATCCGTATTTAACATCCTGAAATATAGCCTTTGGGGGTTTGCAATGTTGGTGAAGGGCGTTGCTGTTGCTATACTGTCAACAACAGCCGCCGTACTGCTCTCATAAAAAAAGACATTTCGGTCAACAACGCTCAGCAGCATATCTTTTCTTTGTTGCATTAGATCAAAGTCAGCCTCATTCATGTCCGAGCTATCGCCATCTAAATTATTGTCACAAGCCGTGATATCATTGGCAGGTAGCATCGTTGGTAAGTCATTAACTGTTATGATAACGCTGTCCTCACAAACAACACCATTTACCGTAATTTCATAAAAATAGGTTGTTGTAACTAAGGGCGTTTCTACAATGCTGTTACTTGTTATTCCCGTAATTTGGGTTTTGGTACCGCCCATTTCTTCCCTGTACCACTTAACTTCAGACACGCCTTCAAATTCAAATATGGGCCATGAATTTCCACCACCACCATTATCATCCATGTCGTTCCATTCAATGCCGCCAGGAGAAAAGTCAAACTGCCCATAGTCTTCAGCACCATCTTCAAAGAAACTGGTAGGATTTGCACCGCCGTAATCGTTGGGCTCTGCACTTGTAGTATTATTCCAATTGGCATCTGCTGATGTTAGCAACCTGCCGTCTAACCAAACCCACCCTTCATCTACTTGACCATTTTTAAGGGCGTCTACTTGCCTAAGGCCCAGCCAAAAATGGTTGCCTGCGGTTCCTGCATACCCCTTGCTAACAAGCTCATTGTAAACGGCATTCTCTTCATTTTTGGAATTAATGACATACATGGAGGCTCCAGAGCCCAAAGACTTGATAAGGTTTTTGGCCGATGTCCACGGCATGGGATCTTTTTTAAGGAAATAATGTGACCCTCCATAGCTTAAAAACTTTTCATATGTTGAGTCAAGTCGACGTTCAAATTCAAAAACAGTTTGAGGTACGCCATTTGCGGTAATTGTTATGGAGTCCCCTAAACAAATAGCATTATTGGTTTCAGAAGAAACGAGCTCAGGGCTTGCAATAATAACATTGGTTACGGATCGAATGGGACTTTCTGCACCAAGGCTATTAACGGCACTTACAAAATAATCCTCTCCATCAATAAGTTGGGCGGTGTCTGCAAGCGGCGCTCCCCCCGTTTCTTCTTCGTAGATGTTAATATCACTTCTGCCAATAGCCGTCTTTAAGTCGGACACCAATTTCACATCAGTTGCCAAACCTGAAAAACAAAAAGAATATACACGGTCGAGTATTGGTATTGTAGGGGCGGCAAGTACGCTTAACGTGGCTTCAATCGATGACGAAGTACACAAATAGGATTCTCCTTTAACCAAAATAGAGAATTTTTTTCCATCCAAAGAAGTATCGGTAGTGTTTACACTAAGGGTTTTACCATCTGCAGAAAGATTAAATGTAGCATTGTTTGTTATGGGCGCACCATCCATCAGCCATTGAAAAGAATTGGCATTAGTGGCATCGATTGTAAAGCGGGCCGTACTGCCTTCTGTTACAGTCGTTGCCATAGGTTGCGAAGAAAAACTAGGTATCAAGCCAGGCTCTTGGAAGTCATAGATGCCGTTACTGTCGTAATCTCTAATGGGCAGCGTGTAATCATGAGCAGCTACGGTACCATCGTCTAGTATAGTTCCCGATTCAACGTTCAGCGCAGCGCTTCCAAATTGTTTGGGATTATCTTCATCGGAGAACCCAGCTTCTATATAGTCTAAGCAACCATCACCGTCACTGTCCAATGAAAGCGCATCCGTAATTCCACCACCATCACTGTCTTTTCTATAATTGATTAGCTCAAGGTGGCCGTTGAATGTAGAGGCATTTGTATTGATTGACACCTTGTGTAAAAAGCGCACACCATCTGATGGTGCGTCGCTAGATTTGTTAAAAGAAAAATCATATCCGCCATCATATGCCACACTTGGATTAAAAGAAAACTGTATGGAGCTTGCGCTGTATTCTAACACATCTGCCTCGTAAATACCGTCAAGGTTGGTATCTATCAGTAACTCGCCGGAAGGATTAAGCATGGTTACAGGCGCATTTTCATTAATAGACTGTATGGTGAAAGCCTCCTTGTCAGAAATATTGTGTTGTGATGCAGCAGCATAAGTAAGGCGGAGCGTCACGGGCTTGTCAAAACGATATGCTAAAGAAGCCTCATCTGAAGTACCAGCACTAAAAGCAGTACTTATCTGACCAGTAGCATTCCCTGTAATGGTTGCGCTTTTTTTAACGACAACACTTGTTATAGCCGTATTTTCAGCTCCTGAGGGCACCGTTATTAACGGCGCATTAATATCGCTAAAATCGACCGGGATATTACCATAGGATTCAAGGCTGTTGTAAATGCCGTCATTGTCATTGTCTTGATCCAAATTGTCAATAACTCCGTCTTTATCAAAATCAGCAGGACAATAACCTATTACCAAAGGCTCAGAAAAGCGCGCAGGGTCGGGCAAACAATTAATAACAGCCGCAGCGCGGTACTGACCTATGGTTATTGGCGTATAACCTTTGGGGTCCTTTAAAGCGCTGTTGTTGAAAATGTCCTCCCATAAGTTTGTTGTGTTGTTTTTTTTCTGCCATTTAAATTCGTCAAAGCCATCATAAGCCGAACTAGGGATATTAAAAACCACATTTGAAGTACCGTCTTCAAAAAGACAGCTTCCTAGTGTACCAACGGTTAGTTCGGGGCTTATTTTAGGTTCAAGTGTAAAGCCAGAATAAAAAGCCCCAGAAGTTGCAGCCGAGTTTACATTGAAATACGAAACATAAAGCTCGTCAGACCCTACAACAGCCACATCTCCAACAATGTTGTTTACACGATGAATGGTATATGTATCAACCCCTCCTATTGGGATGTCTATTTCTCCTGCTGCTTGTGGTCCGATTGGCGAACCATTAAGCGTAACGGTTGACCCTGATTTACTTAAAACAAACGCACTCCCAGCAAAGGCACCTCCATTTGAAACGCCCGCCCCGTCAACCTCATCTATCCGTGCAATACTCTCAACGTCTCCTGTAGAGGCGCAGTTAAGTGGAGGCACAAAAAACATACCTTGGTTGGCGGAATAGTTATGCCTATTTCTGTTGTTTAGCACAGTATATTTATCTCCTGTGCCTTGAAACAAATAAACGTTTTTGTTTGATGTTATGTACATGTATTGCAAGGGACTCGTTGCCGAATAGCTGGTTCCCTCTACAAAAAAATGCTCACCCGCATTTAATGTATCCTTACCAGACTCAGGATCTTTGTATGGACTGCCATTGATTTCAATCTTAGTACCATCTTCATCGGCAATGATTAGTGCGTTTTCAATACTGCTAAAGCTGTCTCCTCTCACAATAATATAGGAAGTAGCATCTACGGTAGGATTGATGCTAACCAACTGATCTATTCCCATGTCTCCTCCTGTAAAATAGTTTTTTTCATCCTCAGGGGTTAGGGATGGATTATCTATTATTTCATTGCTAAAACTCCCGTATAAGGTTCCTGTATTAACAACAATATCTTTGGTTGAGGTGATAAGCGTTCCAATATTGTCAACAACGTCATCACTATAAAAAGAAGCGATAAAAACCTCATCCTTATCTAATATTACAGATGTTGGTAGGGGGGAATTTAAGGAGGTTGTAGGGGCACCGTTAGCAGTAAACGATATGGCATTGTTGTTTTGCGTACTTACGATTGAAAAAAAGGACATATCGTTATTAGTAGTTCGTTCCATACCTGCCACTCTAAACCGGGTTCCCAAACCATCAAGTCCTTTACTTACAATTGCTCCCGCATGAAAATTGTGTCTTACCCGCACAGAAACATAGATTTCTTTATCAGAAACGATTTTGTATCCTTTGTTTTGAAATATGTGTTGGGCTGTTACGTCACTTGCGATTGCACCAATAGTATTACGATCCAATGCTGAGCTATAAGAGCTATTATTTGTTACGCTAGCAGAAATCCACGCACTCGCCGGGCTTCCTAGAGGTCGTATGCTAAAGTTAGCTAAAGGCTCAGGAGTTGAGATGTAAATATAAACGCTATGAAAATAGTCATCATCAGCATAAATTGTTTGAAAATAGGGCAGCGGCGGAATGTAATGCACCTTGCTAAGCTGTCCAAATAACGACGTGGGCACGCACAAAAAGGCGGCAATAACGCAAATCGGCACTATGTTACGAAGCAACTTTAGCATAGGTTTATGTAACTTGCACGAATGTAATGAATTCTTTACATGTCGGATAAGAAAAAATTATTTACTGGACTCACAGCCCTTTTTTTGATGCTTGTTGCCACAGCAACAGCACAATACCGCATGCCCATTTATACCGATTATCTCACCGATAATTATTACATATTACATCCCGCTATGGCAGGTGCCCATTATGAAGGGATGAAGGTTAGGACATCTTTTAGAACGCAGTGGTTGGAGATCGCTAACGCTCCTTCCATGCAGACATTAAACGTGCACGCAAGAGTAGGCGACAAATCCGGTATTGGCGGTATGTTTTTCAATGATAAAAATGGTTTTCAATCTAGAACAGGAGTACAAGCAACATACGCACACCATATCAACTCCTATAGAGACGTAGATGATGTAAACCAGCTCTCTTTTGGACTTACCGTAGGCGGTTCTTTTCGTCAACACGACCAAACGGCCTTTGCCCCTTCTTCAGAAGCGGCGGTAAAAGGCGGGGAAGTGAATAGTTCAAGCATGTATGTGGATGTAGGGATGACGTATAATTTGGTCTCTTTTTATACGCATCTTACCGTTCAAAACCTTGTTTTTGTAGGCAAAGACATTAGCGATCAAGTATTGCTCGAAAGCCCAAGGCGTTTCTTGGTGTCGGCAGGAAACTTTTTTGAAATGAAACCCAAGTGGGCTTTGGAGCCTTCCTTTTTGGTTGACTATATCGAATATGTAGACCGTCCCAATGTTGATGTAAGTCTAAAATCACACCACAGCATTCGCCAAACACAATTGTGGCTGGGTACTTCTTATCGAAAAGGACTTACGGATACGCTAACCAACAGCGCAACCGCAGCTTATAGCGAACCATTCACCCAATTTACCCTTTTAACAGGCGTAAAACACCAAAATTGGACCTTTTCATACGCATATACCGTCGGGGTCGGTGACATAAAAATCAAAAACACAGGCTTTCACCAGTTTACACTCGGCATCGACTTTTTAAGCGATAAATACCGCCCAATCATTATACGAGGAATTCTGTAGCTTTGCCTTATGAAAACGTATACACACATAGTTCTAGTCCTTCTTTTATTCGCAACAACACAAAACACTTACGCTGAAGTGTGGGGAAGTACAGGACACCGTGTAATAGGCGCTGTCGCCCAAAAACACCTAACCCCAAAAGCGGCCCAGCAAGTAAACGCACTTTTAGGCGGCATGTCACTTGCCTTTGTTTCTACCTATGCCGATGAAATTCGTTCTGACAATAGATATGACCACCTAGCGCCTTGGCATTATGTCAATATGAATCAAAACACGCGCTACAATGAGGCGGATAAAAACCCCAAAGGCGATATCGTAACAGCCATTCAAACGTGTATAGAAATCCTAAAAAACCCAGTATCGTCTCAAGAAGACAAGGCTTTTTATCTAAAGTTACTTGTGCATTTTATAGGTGACATACACCAACCGCTTCATGCCGGTAGAAAGGAAGATAGAGGAGGAAACAGCATCGACCTTTTTTGGTTTGGCAAGCGCACCAACCTCCACCGATTATGGGATACCGATCTAATTGAGCATTATAATATGAGCTACAGCGAACTGGCAGCTCATTTGCCAAAGCAAACGGCAGACGAAAAAGCCGTCGTCATGACAGCGCCCCTATTGGATTGGGTAGACCAATCTCAAGACCTTGCGAATACCCTTTATGACAAAACACCGCAAGGCACCAGACTGGGCTATGTTTATCATTATCAACATTTCGAAACGGTTCGCGAGCAGCTGTTAGATGCCGGATTGCGTCTTGCCGCTACGCTAAATGCTATTTTTGACCCAGCAGATTAATGGTTGAAATCGAGCGTAAATTTTTAGTAGACAACCCAGCGCAAGCCATTCTTTCTGCACGCCATTCTTTTCAGATTTTTCAAGGCTATATTTCCAATGACCCAGCACGTACCGTTCGCTTGCGCATTGGTGAGGGCAAAGGATTTCTGACCATCAAAGGTGCTTCTTCCGCCGATGGCACCACCCGATTAGAATGGGAGCAAGAAATACCCCTATCAGAAGCAAAAGCATTGATGCCCATATGCTTGCCTGGTGTTATCCAAAAGACAAGGCACCACGTTGTTGAACAGCAACAACTATTTGAGGTCGACGTTTTTGAAGGAGCACATACGGGTTTGGTTATTGCCGAGATTGAACTTAAAAACGCCAAGGATAAAATCCAGCTTCCTGCATGGATTGGAAAAGAAGTTACGGGCGATAAGCGCTATTACAACAGTTACTTAGCCGTCCACGGCATCCCGTCTTAAAACCCCAGATCGCTAAGGTCTTCATCTTTAAAAAAGGATTTTTGTTGTCGTGCCAACGATAGCGAGTCACAATCCAGCGGGATGGAAACAAACGATGGCGCTTCAAACGGCTCTTGCGACACAACTAGTGTAGAGTCTGCATAACAAGCTTTCATATAACTTGCCCAAATAGGCAGGGCCATCGTGGCGCCCTGACCATAAGTAATGGTCTCAAAGTGGGTTGCGCGATCTTCGCCGCCTACCCAAACACCAGTAGCCAAATTCGGCACCATGCCAATAAACCAACCATCACTTTGATTTTGTGTGGTTCCTGTTTTTCCTGCGATGGGATTTTCGAAGGCATAGGGATAGCCCGTGACGATATCCCTAAAAATGGGATTTGTTTTGTCTGCACCCACATGGCGTAGTCGAATACCTGAACCAGCCTCCGTTACTCCTTCAAGCAGCTTTAAGGTTACATAGGCAGATTCCTCACTCAACACATCTTTTGTTTCAGGGGTTGCTTGATAAATTACGGTGCCGTTTTTGTCTTCAATACGCGTGACCAAAACGGGTTTAACATAAATTCCTTTGTTTGCAAAACTGGAATAGGCCCCAACCATTTCATAAACGCTCAAATCTGCCGAGCCAAGAGCGATGGAAGGCACACTGGGGATATGAGAGGTTACACCCAAGTTTCGGGCAAGGTTGGCTACAGGCCTTGGCCCCACTTTGTCAATAAGGCGCGCGCTTATGGTATTAACCGAATTTGCAAGCGCATTTTTAAGCGTTCGCTTTCCGATATACCTGTCACCGGAGTTTTT
>Ga0209653_1001734_pt1 | contig 17081 bp, 14 predicted proteins | sample SaaInl6LU_22_DNA_FD_184644 | JGI IMG/M metagenome (GOLD analysis project Ga0209653, IMG submission 184644) | Marine microbial communities from expanding oxygen minimum zones in the Saanich Inlet - ESP_116LU_22_DNA (SPAdes) (version 2) | ecosystem: Environmental > Aquatic > Marine > Intertidal...
AAGAGAGATCGCCAATGACGCACTTGACCTCAGTATCTTGATCAAGAACAATACAGTTTTTGACACGACAGATGTTGTTATGCAGAATTACGCGAATATTGAACTCATGATCTTTCAAAATCAAAATAGAGAGGCACTCGTTGAAATGGATAAGATGTTAGAAACTTATAATGGTCACTCCATTTCTGATGAATTGCTTCTCCTTAAAGCTAAAACACTTCGTGAGCTAGGAGATTTTGATGAGGCTTTGAGCGCATTAGAAGTTATTAACCAAACTTACTATTATGAAATCCTCGGTGATGATGCCCTTTTCTTAACAGCCCAGATCTTAGAACAAGACCTGAATAAACCAGAAGAAGCCATGAACTTATATTCTGATATGCTCACAAAGTTTCCTGGAAGCATTTATGTTGCTAAGTCTCGGAGTAGGTTTAGGGAACTTCGTGGAGACTTTAACAATTAGTCAAGCATGGCTAAATCCTTCAACAACCTCAGAGTAGGCAAATCTTTTCGCCTCACTAATTATGGCGAAGTCTATGAATTTGAAATACTAGAAATTCGTGGAGATGGAGATTGCCGTATTAAAGATGTTCATACCCTTGAACATTATGAACTATGCGATCTCTTGGCATTGGGCAAAGGCGAAGATTTCGACATTTCAGATTATTAATTCCGATTAAAATTTCTTCTAAAGTCAAACTCATCTAAAAAAATAGTATGCATGCATAATAAATTTTTTATAACTTCGTAACCCTTTAGAAGAATATGAAGAGAGAAGAAACAGTAGATCACTATATAAAAACTTGCTGGCATGCGATTTACAGAATGTACAATCAAGAAGCCTCCAAGCATAACAGTACCACATCTCAAGCATTTGTGGTGTTGAATATTGATCCTACTGAAGGTACTCCGGCCACTAAGATCGCCCCATTAATGGGCTTAGAGTCTAGAAGCTTAACCAGAATGTTGAAGTCGATGGAAGAGATGGGAGTCATCTATAAACAGAAGGATCCGACTGATGGTAGATCGGTTCGTATTTTCTTAACAGACCTTGGGAAAGAGAAACGAAGAGTTTCTAAAGAAACTGTGATCTCTTTTAATGAAGCAGTGAAACAATCGATTGCACCAGAGAAGCTAGAGTCTTTCTTTGAGGTAATAGGAAAAATAAATCAAATCATAGAATCAAAAAATATATTCAATAAGCATGAAGAAGAGACCTATTAATAAAGTCGCTGTGCTTGGTTCAGGAGTCATGGGCTCCAGAATCGCATGCCATTTTGCTAACATTGGGATCGAAGTGCTTTTGTTAGACATCGTGCCAAGAGACTTGTCTGAAGATAAAAAATCTGACAAGGCAGCTCGAAATCAATTGGTGAACGATGCGCTGACTACCGCATTGAAATCCAAACCTTCGCCTATCTATGACAAAGACTTCGCGAAACTGATCTCCACTGGAAATTTTGAAGACGACATGTCCAAGATCTCTGAGGTAGATTGGATCATTGAAGTCGTTGTCGAACGATTGGATATCAAGAAGATCGTTTTTGATCAGGTTGAACAACATAGAAAGCCCGGTACACTCATTACATCGAATACGTCAGGTATTCCAATTCAGATGATGTGTGAAGGTAGAAGTGAAGATTTCCAGAAACATTTCTGCGGAACACACTTCTTCAACCCACCAAGGTATTTAAGGCTGCTAGAGATTATTCCCGGTCCTAAAACTGATCCAAATATCATCGATTTCTTGATGCATTATGGAGATCTGTATTTGGGTAAGGAAACAGTTCTTTGTAAAGATACCCCAGCATTTATTGCGAACAGAATCGGTATTTATGCCATCATGTCTGCGATGCATACCATCGAAGACATGGAGCTGACGGTTGGTGAAGTAGATCGAATGACTGGTCCTTTGATTGGTCGTGCGAAATCTGCCACATTCCGAACCATGGATGTGGTTGGTCTAGACACCACAGTCAACGTGGCGAACAACCTTTACGAGGGGCTTCCAAACGATGAATCTAAAGAGGCATTCAAGTTGCCAAAGATCGTTAAAGAAGTTCACGAGAGAGGTTGGTTTGGTGATAAGTCTGGTCAGGGTTATTTCAAAAAGACCAAGGACGAAAATGGTAATAAAGTAATTCTTGAACTCGATCTTAAGACCTTCGAATATGGTGAAAGAACTCGCGCAAGTTTTAAAGCACTAGAGGCCGTTAAAGAAGTTGAAGACTTAAAACAGCGAATCGTCAAGCTCGTAAACTTCGATGATAAAGCAGGTGAGTTCTACAGAAGAACCTTCTACGATACTTTCAAATATGTTTCTTACCGAATTCCAGAAATCTCAGATGAGCTTTATCGAATAGATCAAGCTGTTTGCGCAGGGTTCGCTTGGAAAATGGGGCCTTTCGATACTTGGGATCTTCTAGGTGTTAAAAAGGTCGTTGATGAGATGGAAGAAATGGATATGAAGCCAGCTTCTTGGGTATATGAAATGCTCGAAGCAGGAAATGATTCTTTCTACACCATAGAAAACGGAATTAAAAAATATTACGACATTCCTTCCAAATCATATAAAACCATTCCTGGAACTGAAGATTTGGTTATTCTCGAGAATATTAGAGAAACACATCAGGTTTGGGCTAATGCAGGATCAACCCTATTCGATATTGGAGATGGAGTTCTCTGCTTAGAGTTCCATACCAAAATGAATGCAATTGGTCAAGAAGTGATCGAAGGAATTCAAACCGCAATTTCAATGGCTGAAAAGGACTATAAAGGTCTGGTCATAGGAAATGAAGGAGATAATTTCTCAGCGGGTGCCAACCTTGCCATGTTATTTATGTATGCAGGTGATCAAGAATTTGATGAAGTCAATTTGATGGTTTCTCAATTCCAGAACACCATGAAAAGAGCCAAGTTCTCTTCTATTCCAGTTGTGGCTGCCACTTCAGGTTTGACATTAGGTGGGGGTTGTGAACTCTCATTGCATTGCGATGCGGTTCAAGCCCACGCTGAAACTTATATCGGTTTGGTCGAAGTTGGTGTTGGTCTTATCCCTGGTGGAGGAGGAACTAAAGAACTCACACTTCGTGTAGCGGATTCTATAACGGATGGAGATCCTGAATTGAACAGGTTACAGGAGGCTTTCATGAATATTGCAACCGCAAAAGTTGCGACTTCAGCAGAAGAGGCGAGAGCCATGAATATCTTGAGACCTTCTGATCGGGTCACCTTAAATAGAGGCAGACTTCTAACAGACGCTAAGGAAAAGGTTCTTGAATTGCACGAAGCAGGTTATACTCAGCCAGCCGAAAGAACGGATATCAAGGTTCATGGTAGAGTTGGTTTAGCTATGTTCGAAGCTGGAGTAAATGGAATGCTTTTAGGAAATTATATTTCTGAGCACGATGCTAAGATCGCTAAGAAATTAGCTTGGATCATGTGTGGTGGTGACCTCACTTCAGCACAAGAAGTTTCAGAGCAATACCTACTCGATTTGGAGCGACAAATGTTTGTCGAACTAACGGCAGAGCCTAAAACGCTCGAACGGATTCATAGCATTTTGTTCAAGGGCAAACCGCTAAGAAACTAGATATCAGACGTTAGATTTCAGAAATCAGAGGAAAAGAGATGCACAATTTTAGAGAGTTAAAGGTTTGGCAAAGAGCAAGAGCGTTGGTTAAAAACGTTTATGTTCTGACTTCTAACTTTCCTTCAACAGAGAGGTATAATCTATCTTCTCAAATGCAAAGTTGCTCTATTTCTCTGATGTCTACCATAGCCGAGGGTTCTGGTCGCGGATCAGATGTTGATTTTGCAAGGTTCTTAGATATGTCACTTGGTTCAGGTCACGAGTTGGAAAGTCAACTAATCGTATCTTTTGATCTGGGATATATGAATGAGGATAAACTTGGTGAGTTAACGTCAGAGCTTTCTGAGATACAAAGAATGATTGTAGCACTTATTAAAAAATTAAGAAACAACTAATCTGAGGTCTGATGTCTATCATCTGATATCTAACCTCTAAAATCTATAAGATATGGACGCATATATAGTTGCAGGATATAGAACAGCAGTAGGACGTGGAAAAAGAAGCGTCTTAAAAAATGTCCGTTCGGACGATATGGCTGCTGATGTGATAAAACACCTCGTTTCAAAAGTCGATGGTTTCGACCCTGAGCGAGTAGACGATCTGATCGTAGGAAATGCAGTTCCAGAAGCCGAGCAAGGAATGCAGATGGGAAGAATGATCTCATTGCTTTCGTTGCCAATTGGCGTTCCAGGAATGATCGTGAACCGTTATTGTGGTTCAGGTTTAGAAGCTATTGCTTTGGCTTCCTCTAGAATACATGCAGGAACAGCAGATTGCATTATTGCAGGCGGTACAGAGTCTATGAGTCAGGTGCCCATTATGGGATACAAAACGGCATTGAATTATAAATTGGTTACAGAGCATCAGGACTACTATTTAAACATGGGTCTTACTGCTGAACAAGTAGCCAAAGAATTTGACATTACTCGAGATCAGGCGGATCAGTTCGCACTTGAATCTCACCAAAAAGCGATCAAGGCTCAAGAAGCAGGATTGTTTGATGATGAGATCGTACCGATCAAAGTCAATGAGAAGTTTGTAGATGCCTCAGGCAAAATGGCTGAGAAATCTTACACCGTAGATAAAGACGAAGGCCCTAGAGCAGATACTTCTTTAGATGTATTATCTGGTCTTCGACCTGTATTTGCTCAAGGAGGACAGGTAACTGCAGGTAATTCTTCTCCAGTTTCAGATGGTGCCTCGTTCGTGATGGTGATGTCGGAGAAAATGGTGAATGAATTAGGACTGAAACCGATCGCAAGAATGATGTCATACACCGCCAAAGGGGTTCATCCAAGAATTATGGGGATAGGTCCTGTTGAGGCGGTTCCGATAGCATTGAGACAAGCGGGTATCAAACAGTCTGATCTGGACCTGATAGAGTTGAACGAGGCCTTTGCCGCGCAGTCGTTAGCTGTGGTTAAAGAATTAGACCTTGATAGAGAAAAATTAAATGTGAATGGAGGAGCTATTGCTTTGGGTCACCCATTGGGATGCTCAGGCGCTAAACTTTCAGTGCAATTGTTCAATGAAATGAGAAGACGTAAATCTAAGTACGGAATGGTTACTGCCTGCGTTGGTGGTGGCCAGGGTGTTGCTGGGATTTATGAGTTCCTTAATTAGAACCCTCCGCTCTTCGAGCACCTCCCTTGAAAAGGGAGGAGGGTAAAATGCCAGACATTGCGCATTTGCATATGGGCTGGATATAGCACCACAATTCCCCCTTGAACAGGGGGGGTAGGGGGATTGAAAAGTAAAATTATTAAGACTAAATATTACAAAACATGAGTGTTTTGACCGAAAAGAAAAGCATCAAAGGCGGTGAATTCATCGTCAGAGAAACAGAAGCACAAGAAGTCTTTATCCCGGAAGAGTTTTCTGAGGAACAAAAGATGATGGCACAAGCGTGTCAGGACTTTATCGATACAGAGATCGTACCCAATGCAGATCGTATCGATTCGATGAAAGAACCTGAATTGGTTCCGAACATTTTTAAGAAGGCAGGTGAGCTCGGACTTTTAGGAATTTCAGTTCCTGAAGAGTACGGTGGAATGGGTATGAGTTTTAATACCTCAATGCTTATCGCAGATATCATTGGTGCGGCAGGCTCATTTTCTACCACTTACGGAGCTCATACAGGAATTGGAACTTTACCGATTCTCTACTACGGTACTGAAGAGCAAAAGCAGAAGTACTTGCCTAAACTGGCGACAGGAGAATGGGCAGCATGTTATTGCTTAACTGAGCCAGATGCAGGATCTGACGCTAATAGTGGTAAAACAAAAGCAGTTCTTTCTGAAGATGGAAGTCGCTATAAGATCACGGGTCAGAAGATGTGGATTTCTAATGCTGGTTTTGCTGATGTATTCATTGTTTTTGCTAAGATAGAAGACGATAAAAACTTAACAGCTTTTATTGTTGAAAAAGGCTTTGGTGGCATTAGCATGGGCGAGGAAGAGAAAAAGATGGGGATCAAAGGATCATCAACTCGTCAGGTTTTCTTCAACGATTGTGAAGTTCCAGCTGAAAATATGCTTTCTGATAGAGGCAATGGATTCAAGATAGCGGTAAATATCCTGAACATTGGGCGTGTAAAATTAGGAGCTGGAGTATTAGGTGGTTGTAGAACCGTTATCTCTCAGGCAACTAACTATGCCAATGAGCGTAAGCAGTTCGGAACATCTATTTCTAGTTTTGGAGCTATCAAAGGGAAGTTGGCAGAAATGGCCACCAGAACTTTTGTAACCGAATCTTTAGACTACCGAGCGGGACAAAACATTGAAGATAAGATCGATGAGTTAATAGCAGATGGTATGGAAGATGCCGAAGCAAAACTCAAAGGGGTGGAGCAGTTCGCTATCGAATGCGCGATCTCTAAGATCCACAGCTCTGAAGTTTTGGACTACGTGGTCGATGAAGGCGTTCAGGTTTATGGAGGTATGGGCTTCTCAGCTGATGCCTCTATGGAAAGAGCTTATCGTGATGCTAGAATTGCCAGAATTTATGAAGGTACTAATGAGATCAACCGCATGTTAATGGTAGGAATGATCTTGAAGCGTGCCATGAAAGGCGAGCTAGACATCATGGAACCAGCAATGGCTGTTTCTAAAGAACTGACTTCAGTACCAACTTTTACAACTATCGACAAATCAGTATTATTTGCCGGGGAGAAAGAAGTGATCAAAAACTTGAAAAAGGTATTCTTGATGGTTGGTGGAAAAGCCGCAATGGCCTTGCAAGACAGAATCGAAGATGAGCAGGAGATCATGATGAATCTTGCGGATATTTTGATCGAGACTTATGCATGTGAATCAGCCATGCTGAGAACTGAAAAGCTAGTGAGCCAAAGAGGTGAAGAGGCATGCAAAGATTACATTGCCATGACACAGATCTACATGTCGCAAGCAGTGGATAAGATCAACTCGGCTGCAAAAGAAGCAATCAGTTCATTCACTAAAGGAGATGAACAAAAAGTGATGTTGATGGGCTTGAAGCGTTTCACTAAAATGGATTTGGTGAATGTAAAAGTGCTCCGCAGACAAGTAGCAGATACCATGATCAAAGAAGGTAAATTCCCTTATTTCTTTGCTTAATCGAAGTTAAAATAGAACGTCATTCCCGCATAGGCGAGAATCTTATTATTCACTTAAAATGACAAAAGCCAACTTTCTCTAAAGAGGAGGTTGGCTTTTTTATTTATTAAACTTCTTAAAAATCAAATTAATATGTATATTTTAATTATAAATTATATAAATCAATTAAATAACACACACTAGGAAATCGTTAATAAGATTATCGCTACTTATAATTTTGTTGTTTTTGAATATCTCTTGTAAAGAAGAGATAGAACCAATAGATAATTTAATTATCGAAGAATCAATTCTTGATTTTGGAACAGCGTTGACTTCGACTATGCAAAAGAATCGATTGGTGAAACATAATTTATATCAAGCGAATGTTGCTCAAGAAAATTATGAACAAAAAACGATGCTCTCTAAGAACTTAATGGAGGATTTAAGTGGACCTGCAATAAAGGTTGTTTCTCACTATGGGTTTGAAGCTCATGAATTAATCCAAATGTTTGGTTCAGAAGTACTTAATGATAACAAAGAAGCAGTTGTTCTGACGGCACTCCTAATATTTTCCAAAGAAATAGAAAGTAATCCAAGGCTGTACCTGAAAGATTTCTCAGATACAAAGTCTTCTTGGTATTCTGACCCAATAGATACCAGCCGCTTAGCTTATTGTGCATTTGAAGCATTAGGAGTTGAATTGTTAATTGATGCATGGTATGGAAGGGCTATGTCCAGTTATGCTATTCGAAAGGCATTAGTAAAAGCCTTAGGAAAAGTTGGTACTAGAATTGGTCTCGGTGGTTTGGGGTTTGCTTTAATTTTAGCTGATGTAATGTGGTGTATGACTAGATGAAAAAACCATAAGAATATGCAAGAAATTTTAGCCGTAACCTTTTTTTTGATAATTACTTCTGCGATAGTATATCAATATATTTCTATAAGAAAATCGTTGATAAAAAACTCAAAAGAAAGGCGAATGTTATTAAGAATAACATTGACATGTCTGGTATTCTCCATTGTATTATTAATCGTGATTCTACAGCAACAATTACTTTAAACTAAATAACTGTTGATCCAACTTTCTCCTTTGAGAAATTTGGCTTTCTAAATCCCCCTCCCAAAAGGTGCAAAAGCTAAACCAGCTAGCTTAAAGTGTTGAAGACCAAAAGGAATACCAATAATGGTCACACAGAAAAAGAGTCCCCAAAGCATATGGGTGACGAATACCCAAAAGCCGCCAAAGATGATCCAGATGATGTTAAGGGGTAGAGAGAGGCAGCCGCTTAAAGTTCTGCCAGGTTGTATCTCCTGACCGAAGGGAGCAAAACCAATAATGGCTAGCTTAAAGCATTGCAAGCCCCAAGGAATTCCAACAATGGTCAAGCAAAGGGCAATGCCTCCGCAGATATATTCCAAGGCGATCATCCAACCTCCGAAGACGATCCAAACTACGTTAGCGAGTAAGCTCATAATTAAAAAGTATCAGTTATCAGAAAACGACAAAAAGCTATGCTAGTTGTTACATCAGCTCAACTCTTTGAAAGAAATCACTTCATGAGTATCCCTCCCGACTTCAATAATGGCAGATCTTTCTTCACCATCCATTAAGAATTCGTGGAAGTATATAACGTCTTGATTCTCAAAATCTAGACTGTAAATAGATAGGTTAAAGGTGCTTAATATCTGATCCAGATAAGTAATGGTAGCTTCTTCGGTTTTAAGAAGCGCTTCAAATTCAGGGTTATCGATCTCTAAATTCTGATCAATCTGAGCTCTTATGGATAGGAATTCATCTATTTGATCAATGTCAAAAGTTGAGGTGTAAGGTTGAAGCTTTTCAGCTTCTTCGGAAAGATTGGCCAAATGAAGTTGGCTGACTCTTCTTTGCGTAGTGTCTTGTAGAATTAATAGAGACTCCCGAATTACACCCTGCTTTTCGAAAAATGCCTTATCGATCTTCTGGAAACCTAGCGCTCTGTAGTTATAAAAATCTTCTTCGTGTTCGTAAATAAAAGTTTGAATGGCACCTTCCCATTTTTGCTCATCAGATATATTGTCGCAAGACAAAAGAACGAAAGTTGAGATGAGTCCTACTAAGAGCGAGTTTCTAAGAATGACCTTCATTTAAATCAGATTTCCAGGTTTTAGGTTGACTAAGATAATCTCTTCCTCCCTTAAGATCTTGATTTTAACTTCTTTTCGCAAAGGATGGACATACTCATAAAACTCAAACTTGATCAAATCGTCTTGATCATCTACAGCCAAAACAATATCACCTTCCTGTAGTCCTAATTCCTTGGCCGGTGAACCATCAATGACTTGTTCTACTGTTAGCTGGCCATTTACTTTCCTGACCACAAGCCCTGAAAAATTTTCAAGAAAAGAGGAATCGTATAGTAAGTTTGGCTCGAAATAGAGCTGCTGTTTAGAATAGTCAAAGATCAGGTTGAACCGCTTCAGCAATTCTAGACCTATAATGCCATCAACTTCAGCGCTTCCGCTTACCCCTCCTTCATCTTCCGCCATTCTTACTGGGAATCCCTGAAAACCATGACCTAGAAAATCGAATTGTGGAAGTCTGCCGATGATGTCGGTAGATTCTGAATTGACATTTCTACTCACATAAGGATAATTCGGGGTTAAGGTTTTTGTCAACGTTTGTTTTTTCACCAGTGGGTAGTTCAGGCTTAAGGCCAGAGCATCTCCGGTATCTACCAGATAACGACCTTCTAACCGAGTGCCATTGCCTAAGTTCAATTGGCCAGTAAGTACAGGAATGCCAAAAGGATAAAACGAGAATTTTTGCTGAGAATAGGACGTTGGAGCCTCAAAAGACTTTTGATCATATAGAAGAATCTCTGATTTATCGAAGTTGATTTCTGTGACAAAGCGATCTAAAATACTGCCACCGATAACACCATCAATCGGGTGATCTTCATCGCTCAATCGATCTAGTTCCATCAGGAAAAATGCTTCTTGCTGAAAGGAGTATTCACCAACGCTCATGGTATGGCCTTCCGATAATTCTATAATGATAATGCCTGAAGCACCTTCCACTTGTTGTCTTCCAGAAACCTCAAACCCAAGTTTTGTGGCAAGATCTTTATCGATAAGATTAGCACGAGCACCCGTGTCGAATGCCATGGTCAGGTCTTTTTGTCCGTCCACCTCTACCTTAACATGAATGTGTTCCGCTTGAATCTCGAAAGGTAATCTGGCAACGGGCTTTTGTGCTAGCGATTGAAGAGAAGCACATAAGGCTAGGAATATAAATAGTCTTTTCATAGACAGATGGAAAGTTATACTCATATTTTCAAATGAGGTTGCGGTCAAGTTTCCTAATCACGTTCTCCCATAAACTAAAATATCAATTGTACTAATCCCCCTAGCCCCTCCCGATAGCTATCGGGACAAAAAGGGAGAGGATTATGCGTTTCTTTAGGTCAGGTGGAGTTTAATCATAATTATCAATGACTCAGCATTTCCGCAGAGATCTCCATTTTGTCCATATAGGGCCCAGAGATATATGCTTTTAAACTCTCTCCGCCCCCAGCTTCAAAATACCTGATCAGCATGGGATGAATGCCAGCTTTCAGTGCTATTTCGCCCGATCTTTCTTGAGCGCCATGAAGCCCGTCATTATTGACCACTACTTTATTTCCGATGTTCAATACACTTCCATCATCTGAGGAGGTATAAAAAGTATAGATTCCGTCTTCTGGCACTGTGATGAATCCTTGCATGATCAATCCAAATTGCTCTGGCTGATCTTTAGGTAGTTCAATTTTATCGCTTGTGTATAACACATCAGAAGGACCGCCAATTCTTCTGACGGCATTGAAATTTCCTTTAAATAATCGGGTAGTAAGCCCAGGACTTAAGGTCTGAGGAGTGGCGGGTTCGCGTAGCTCTGCTTTGCTGTATGAACCTTCAACAACAGCACTACTTTGGCCAGAACTGGTAATGGTTACCGCTTTTACTTGGATTGAGCCTTCGGCAATATTCAAGGTGAGCGGATCGGAATAAACTTCAGCGCTAATGTCAGGTTCAGAACCATCGAGTGTGTAATAGATTTTTGCATCCTCATAAGGGGTTGAAAGGGTGATCTCAACTTCTTCAGAAAGGGTTAATCCCTGCTTCAAACCTTCAGGTGCAGCAATATGATAATTCACATCTCTGGCATCTAGCAACTGATATTGTTGACCCATTTTCTCTTTAAAATTATCCCAATCCTTGTTTTCAGGTCGAGTCCAAACCGTTTCCGCTAATGCCAACGCACGCGGATAAACCATGTATTCTACATGATCTGATGTTTTCATATACTCTGTCCAAACATTGGCCTGGGCACCTAATACGTATTGATGATATTCTTCGTCTAAATTTTCAGGGATTGGTTCGTAGTTATAAACACTTTCAAGGGTAGTGTATCCGCCTATTGCCAGCGGCTCATTATCTGGATTTGCCTGGTAATGATCGAAATACATATTTCCATTAGGAGTCATCACCACGTAATGTTCAGCTTCTGCGGCTTCAATTCCCCCATCTTCACCGCGCCAAGACATCACAGCAGCGCCAGGAGCAAGACCGCCTTCCAGTATCTCATCCCAACCGATGAGTTGCCTGCCATTGGCATTCAAGAATTTTTCCATTCCCTGGATGAAATAACTCTGAAGCTCAAACTCATCCTTGAGTCCTTCTCTTCGGATCACTTGCTGCGCAACAGCGCTCTTTTCCCATGCTGTTTTTGGAGCTTCATCTCCACCCACGTGAATGTATTCACTAGGGAAAAGATCCATCACTTCAGTCAGTACGTTTTCTAAAAATTCAAATGTCAATTCACTTGGGCAATAAATATCATCATAAACGCCCCAACGTGTTCCTACTTCGTATGGGCCTGGACTACAACCTAATTCAGGGTAAGCCGCCAATGCGGCAAGTGAATGGCCAGGCATTTCAATTTCTGGAACAATGGTTACTTGCCTTTCCTGAGCATAGGCTACCACTTCTTCGATCTCTTCTTGGGTATAAAATCCACCGTACGGTTTGCCATCTCCCACATACGGATCAAAATTTTTCTCTAAAATGGTCTCCTTTCTCTGGCTGCCAATTTCTGTCAGCTTTGGGTATTGTTTGATCTCAATTCTCCAACCTTGATCTTCTGTAAGGTGCCAATGAAAGGTATTGAACTTGTAGAAGGCCATCAGATCGATGTACTTCTTGATGAACTCTACTGGGAAAAAGTGTCTTCCAACATCCAGGTGGAGGCCTCTCCATTCAAACCGTGGTTCATCTTGAATTTCCAAATAAGGAAGGTTAGCAATTTTCTTATTGGGAGGAAGCAATTGAATTAAAGATTGAACTCCATAGAAGAATCCTTTTTCATGGCTAGCGCGAATGTGAATTCCAGTGTTATTTATGCTTAACTCATAAGCTTCTTCAGATAGATCATCCTTATCCACGAATTTGATTTCGGAGCTTCCTTTATCTGCTACATGTGGGGTCCAACCAGTAGTTTGAAAGTAGTCATTCAAGAAGTCCATCATCGGATTGGCCGTTTCGCTATCGCTATGAAGAGCAGGTTTACTGTTAAGTACGAAGTGCTTATTCATTTCAACCACCATACTTTGAGGTTGTGGTACAATCATTGGTTCAATGACTTTTGGAGGAGTAGGGATGCAGCTTAATGTAAGGATTAAAAAGCTTAAGGCGATCAAAAAATTCTTCATGTCGGAAGTTAGCCACAAAGCTTAAAAAATGAAATGCTTTGATAATTGGTTACTCTACTCGTTCTGTTTTTTTATAAATTCAGAAAATTTTTTGCTCATGGCAGACAGACGTAAGTTTTTAAAATCAACCATTTTCAGCGGATTAGCAGTAAGTACAGCGAGTATTTCAAGCATGGCTTGTACACCACAAAGCCCACCGAAAAAGCCGATTGTTGTTTCTACTTGGAACCATGGACAAGAAGCTAATCAGGCGGCTTGGCAAGTACTCAAGTCGGGTGGCCGATCTGTAGATGCCGTAGAGCAAGGGGTGATGGTCACAGAAAATGACCCGAACAATGCCACAGTAGGCATAGGTGGATTTCCAGATAGAGATGGGAAAGTAACGCTCGATGCTTGCATAATGGATGAGTTCGAAAATGCAGGATCAGTGGCATTTTTGCAGGATATTAAAAATCCAATAGCAGTGGCAAGAAAAGTGATGGACGATACGCCTCACGTGATGCTAGTTGGAGATGGCGCCAAGAAATTTGCCTTGGACAAAGGTTTCAAAGAAGAGAATCTGTTGACTGAAAACTCCGAAAAAGCTTGGAAGAACTGGTTGAAAAATCAGGATTATCAACCAGAGATCAATATTGAAAATCACGATACCATAGGTATGGTCGCATTGGATGAAGACGGTAATCTATCAGGTGCATGTACTACCAGTGGAGCTGCTTGGAAAATGCACGGTAGAGTAGGTGATTCTCCCATCATAGGAGCAGGTCTATATGTCGATAATGAAATTGGAGCAGCTACTGCCACAGGTCTAGGAGAATTTGTGATCAAGATCTGCGGCTCTCACATGATCGTTGAATTAATGAGGCAAGGTTATTCTCCTCAGGAAGCTTGCGAGCAAGCGGTGAACAGAATTGTAAAGAAATATCCAAAAGACTATAAGAATCTCCAGGTAGGGTTTTTGGCATTGAACAAGCAAGGTGAATATGGTGCATATTCTATTCATCAAGGATTCAATTTTGCGGTAAAGGCCTCAGATCAAGATGATCTGATCGATGCTGGGTCTTATGATTAAGTAACATTAAGAGTAGGAAGTCGGTTTGAATCAGCACTACTTTAGGTTGATGAAAACCCCCTGTGACTCGATCTCAATTTGGTAAGTAATCAGATCGGAGCATTTCTGATTTACACATATCCCACTTTTTAGGTTAAAACGGTATTCATGAAGTGGGCAAACGATCTCTCCAAAATCAGTGATCAAACCTTCTTTCAATGGGTGCTTTTGATGTGGACAAAGGTGTTGGAAAGCAAAAAATGTATCATCGTGTTTGGCAATACATACCTTTTGCTCTCCAATTCTTAAAACTCGAATCGGGTTATCTGATAATGCTGATTCTAAGTCTTCCTTCGTTCTAAATACTTTAGTTCTATTCAAATTAGTTATTTAGGTCCTTCAAAATTTCTTGAATTGCTCTTTCTAATTGTGGATCCATTCCATTGACTCTGTCTTCGAATGTTGTCCTTACGGTAATATCGGGGCTAACTCCTTCTTTCTCTAGGTTTTTACCATCAAGGGTATAGCAGCCCCAGCTAGGAAGCCTATAATATGAACCATCTACAAGGCTGGCACCACTGGTAAAGATGATCCAGCGATAGGTTTCCGTTCCAATGATCTTGCCCAGTCCCAATTCTTTCCAGCCAGCTGCTGTCATTTCTGCATCACTTAAGCTTTGCTCATTAATCAGCAAAACCATAGGTTTTGAAGCCGTTCCAAAATTACTCTGTGGGGTAAGTTTACCTTCTCTGAATTTCCATTGTAAGTAAGGTTTCTGTGACAAGAACTTGAGTACCTCATCATGAACATTTCCACCTGTGTTATAACGCAAATCCAGAATAAGGGCATCTCGGTTATAAGTTTCGGAAGTCATTTCTATCAAGAATTGCTGAAGAGACCCGCCACTCATGTTCTTCATATGAACATATGCGACTTTCTTATTTGTTTTCTCATCTACAGTATTTTGATTATTGGCAATCCATTCATCGTATAGATCATTACGCAAGCTTCCTGTACTATTCGGGTGAATTTTTACTTCAATGCTATTACCATCTCTATCTACTGTAAGCAAAACTTCCTCTCCGATGGAAGGCTGAGATAAATAGTACTCTCTGTTCATTCCTAATTCAACTTGCTCTCCATTTATGGCAGTAATTATATCTCCTGCCTGAAGGTTTTTGTCTGAAAAGTCCGCCGGGCCTTTACTTACTATCTTTTCAATCTCATATGGGTTTTCTCGAGAAAACATCACTCCTAGGTTCAGACTATTGCTACTATAGTAAATGCTTTCTTCTCTACCAGAAGAACTGAACCCCATATGCGAAGAATTCAACTCACCTAAAAGGTCACTCAGTAAAGTTCTCAGTTCTCTTCTTGAGCTTATTTCAGATAAGAATTGAGCGTATTGCACCTTCAAGTCAGCCCAGTCTTCACCATGAAATGTTTCATTATAGAAGTTCTGCTCTACCCCTGCCCAAGTTTCATAATAGATCTGTTCGAATTCACTCTCAAGGGATTTTCTAAAGCTAAATTGAGTCTCAATATTGTCTATTTTCTTTCCACCGAGATTCAGCTTGGCTATAGAACCTCCATTATTGACATAGAGGGTTTTGTTGACTTTTATGATGCCCCCTGCTCTTGCGGAGCCAGCAATTTTTTCCGTTTTAGGCCTCTCGAAGGGTTCAAGCGTTGTAACCCAAAGTGCACGACTGCCCTCATCATGATTAGAGTTATAGATGATCTGGGTCTTCTCGCCACTTCGAATAACGAAAGGATCATTTTGACTACCGAATCCTGGCCCGAGTCGTTCCATCATTTGTAAAACATCTGCATCAAAGTCAATCACCGTGGAGATACTCTCTTCCTCCGGTTTTTCTCCTTCGCTTTCTTCTACAAATACCTCTGCCAATTGCTCTGATTTGAATTTATCTTCATGACGCTTAAGTGGAATGCGATAAAGGTTAGGGTCTTGCAATCCAAAAGGATAACTAGGCTCAGTTCTGTTACTGACGAAGTATATGTATTTGCCATCGGGACCCCAGAACGGACTGGTTTCTGGAACACCAGTTTTCGTATAATTAATGACTTCTTCGTTTGCTAGGTCATAGATATATATGTCTTCCTCAAAATCGTTCCTTACGGTGAATGTCAGATACTTGCCATCTGGTGAGAATCTTGGTTGCGGATTATAAAGCCCCCAGAGTTCTTCGTTAGCAATAGTTTTGCTTTCCATATTTTCTAAGTCAAGCAAGCGAACTTCATGGATGCCACTGTAATAGGCTGCTTGTGTTAGTTCTGGATTCAACTCTAAATTCCGATTAGTTTCGTCATCGTAGGTAATTTGCTTTTCACCAGTACCAGTAGCGGCATTAATGGTGAATAAATTAGTGTAGCCGTCTATGGTTTGAGTGTAAAGAATTGTCTGATTGTCTTTAAGCCATTTTACTTCAGTAACCCTTTCGTTAGTCTTTGTTACGAGTTGCTTGATGAACTTTCCTGAAATGTCAGATACAAAAAGTTCGCCCCTGCTGACGAAGGCCATTTTTTTCTCATCCGGAGAGATATCAAATGCTGCTACATTATTGTCTGTATTGAACTCTTGATCTTGTGCTAGCGTGTTGTTCTTGAAGATGGAAATCGGTACCTTCTGACTTTTTTTGCTTGCAACATCATATACATAAAGTTGGTAATCTTTTTCGAAAGTGATAAACCCACCATCGGCATTTACCTGTGGATCTTTGATCGAAGTTTTGAAATTGGTTAACCTAGCTTTAGATCCATTGACAAACCCATATAGATTATACTGTCCATTTGATTCGTCAGAAGCGAAGTAAACTTTACCAGACTTGTCGATGGTGCTCCATAAATCTTTCCCTTCATAAGAAGTAAGCTCTTCATATGCCTTAGTTTCGAAATTATAAGTTTTGATATCCGGGTTAAAAGCACCTTTATATCTTTTGCGCGCCACTTGGTTACTGCTTTCCCAACTTTCATTGAAGAACAATCTTCCATCAGGATGAATGGCTAAATTATGTGGCCAATTGAAGAAATGGTCAAATACTCTTTTTGGAGTTCCTCCTTCAATTCCTATAGTAAAGGCGGAAAGCCTGTTATAACGACCAGAGCGGAAATAGATGGTT
>Ga0209653_1001739_pt1 | contig 17057 bp, 19 predicted proteins | sample SaaInl6LU_22_DNA_FD_184644 | JGI IMG/M metagenome (GOLD analysis project Ga0209653, IMG submission 184644) | Marine microbial communities from expanding oxygen minimum zones in the Saanich Inlet - ESP_116LU_22_DNA (SPAdes) (version 2) | ecosystem: Environmental > Aquatic > Marine > Intertidal...
GAGAAGCCAAAAACCGAAGCGTTCAATGTTCTGGTTGAGCAAAACAATAAGCGGTCTGTCGTATAGCACTTCAGAAATAAAGGGCTTTTGCTCCATGACGTCGCTTAGGCTATCCAGTACTTCGGTAGTGACAAATTCGGCCTTGAGTCCAATGTCTAGTGCATCTTGTAAGGGATTATAGCCTAAAAAATCCATAAAATCTTCACCAATGGCGGCGCTGTGTTCTGCGGCCGCAGTTTCTTTGGATACAAAGCGAACCGACTTGGTAAAGGGCGCTAATCGCATGGTGGTTGTCAGTTGTTCTCGTTCCATTTCTTTGGTATCGTCATCTAAAAAAACGGTCATGGCAACCTGTTCTTTAAAGTAATTGGCAATGGACTGACTGTTGAGCAGGACAAAGCCCAAAACACTCAATACAAAAAGCACCAAAGCAGTACTGCTTACAACAGAAAGATAAGAGGTTAAAAGACGGCGTTTGTATATACGAGTTGCAGACATAGTTGTTCTATGCCATAAAAATAGAAAATATGACGGAACAAATCTTACTCTTATCAATAAAGCTCGTGTTTAAAATGTTATTTTTGTTGCTTAATTGCACACATGGGGTATCCTTTTCAAGAGATAGAAAAAAAATGGCAGGCGATTTGGGCAACAAAAGAAACCTATAAAGTTGCACAACCATCCGACAAGCCAAAGTACTATGTGCTTGATATGTTTCCCTATCCATCTGGTGCTGGTCTTCATGTTGGGCATCCCTTGGGTTATATTGCAAGTGACATAGTTGCGCGCTACAAACGCCATAGCGGTTTTAATGTTTTGCACCCGCAAGGCTATGACTCTTTTGGGCTACCTGCTGAACAATACGCTATCCAAACGGGTCAACACCCAGCCATCACAACCGAAACCAACATCAAACGCTATCGCGAACAGCTCGATCGCATGGGCTTTTCTTTTGATTGGTCACGGGAGGTGTGCACTTCAGACCCGTCTTATTACCGTTGGACACAGTGGATTTTTTCATTACTCTTTGATGCGTGGTACGACAAGAACCAAAACAAAGCACGTGATATAGCATCACTTGTTGCACATCTTGAAAAACATGGAACACAAGATTTAAACGCTATTTGTGATGAGGAAACGCCATCGCTAACTGTAGCTGCATGGCAGCAAATGGACGCAACTGCGCAGGAGCAATTTCTGCTGTATTATCGCCTAACCTATTTGGCAGAAACAGAAGTGAATTGGTGCCCCGCTTTGGGAACCGTACTTGCCAATGACGAGGTGGTTCAAGGGGTTTCTGAACGAGGCGGACACCCGGTGGAGCGTAAAAAAATGAAGCAGTGGAGCATGCGTATTTCTGCCTATGCCGACCGACTGCTCGAAGGACTGAACGATATTGATTGGCCCGAGCCACTCAAAGAAATGCAACGGAACTGGATTGGCAAATCCGTGGGTGCAAGTGTTCGTTTTCCAATAGAAAACAGCGATCGTAAAATAGAAGTGTTTACCACTAGAGCTGACACCCTTTTTGGTGTTACTTTTTTGACGTTGGCTCCAGAACACGAATGGGTAGCTGAAATTACTGCGGATGCACAACGCGAAGCCGTTACTGCCTATGTTACGCAAACAGCACAGCGCAGCGAACGCGAGCGCATGAGCGATGTTTCACGTATAAGCGGTGTGTTTACGGGTGCCTATGCCATTCATCCTGTTACCAATGAAAAGGTTCCCATTTGGATAGGGGACTATGTTTTGGCAGGATATGGAACCGGGGCGGTTATGGCCGTGCCTTGTGGAGACCAACGCGACTTTGATTTTGCCAAGCACTTTGGGCTGCCGATTAAAAACATTTTCAAAGATGTTGATATTACTGAAGCAGCTTTTTCGGATAAGGAAAAGACGGTAATTGCAAACTCAGATTTCCTCGATGGACTTTCATATACCGATGCCACCCAAAAAATTATTGAACACTTAGGCATGACAGGCATGGGCGAAGGAGCTATTACTTATCGCTTGCGCGATGCAGTTTTTAGCCGTCAGCGTTATTGGGGCGAACCCATTCCCGTATATTTTGTCGAGGGGCTTCCAAGGCTTATTCCAGATGATTGTTTGCCCTTGGAATTGCCAGAGGTTTCAAAATATTTGCCCACCTCAGATGGCGCACCGCCACTGGGCAACGCAACACATTGGGCATGGGACACCAAACAAAACAAGGTTGTTTCTAACGACTTAATTGACAACAAGCATGTGTTTCCATTGGAAAAGAACACCATGCCGGGTTGGGCGGGTAGCTCGTGGTATTTTAATCGTTACATGGATGCGCAAAATACCGAGGCTTTTGCCAGTAAAGAGGCATTGAACTATTGGAAAGAAGTTGACCTTTATTTGGGAGGAAGTGAACACGCCACAGGGCACTTGCTGTACTCCAGATTTTGGCAATACTTCATGTATGACTTGGGTCTCGTCCCCGTAAAAAACTACGCCAAAAAACTCATCAATCAGGGCATGATATTGGGCGAAAGTGCTTTTGTTTATAGACTTGCTGGCACCCAAACCTATATTTCTAAGAGACTTTGCAAGGGCAAAAAAGTAATTCCTGTTCATGTGGATGTTTCTTTGGTATCTCCCCAGAACGAATTGGATATTGAAGGTGTAAAAAAATGGCAACCCCATTTTGCTGATGCTAGCTTTGAACTGGAAGATGGCAAGTACATTGTTGGGCGCGAAGTAGAGAAAATGTCTAAGTCGAAGTATAATGTCGTCAACCCAGATGCTATTTGCGATCGATACGGGGCAGACACCCTACGCATGTATGAGATGTTTTTAGGCCCTATTGAACAGGCCAAGCCTTGGAATACAGCAGGTATTTCAGGCGTCAGTAATTTTCTAAATAAGTTTTGGCGACTATTTCATCAATCGGATGCTTTTGGCGTGAGTGAAGAACAGCCTTCGAAAACATCGCTAAAAACATTGCACAAAACCATTGAAAAAGTAACTCAAGATATAGAAGCTTTTTCGCTGAATACTTCGGTTAGCGCCTTTATGATTGCAACCAACGAACTCACTTCGGAAAAATGTAATCAGCGAGAAATTCTAGAGCCATTGACCATACTTCTTGCACCATTTGCGCCTCATATTTGCGAGGAGCTTTGGGCGTTGTTGGGACATTCAGCGTCTATCACGACGGCTGCATATCCTATTGCAGATACTGCCTATCTAAAAGACGACACCAAGGAATATCCCATAAGTTTTAATGGGAAGATGCGCTTTACGTTGTCGTTAGGCACTGCTTTGAACAAGGACGAAATAGAAGCAGCTGTATTAAACGAAGAACGTACCCAAAGCTATTTGGATGGAAAAACGCCTAAAAAGGTTATTGTTGTCCCTAATAAAATTGTGAATATTGTTATTTAATATGATCAATCCAGAATACATTGGTTTTTTTGCTGCCACGCTAACCACTTCCGCTTTTTTGCCACAGGCATTTAAAATTTGGAAATCCAAAAAGGCTGACGGTTTGTCACTTACCATGTATTTGGTGATGGCTACAGGCACCCTGAGTTGGCTTGTCTATGGTTTATTGATTGAAAGTCCTTCTATAATTGTTGCCAACAGCATATCTGTTTCCATCATTGGATTTATTATTACCTTTATAGTTCGTTCAAAAGAGTAGAATGGTATTGTTTTTGTCACTTAACTATTAAAAAACTATGATGGTAGAATATTATTTAATCATTGCCTTGTTTGCTGGTGCAAGCATGTGGGTTCAATACAAATTAAAGTCAACATTTAAGAAGTACAGTAAAGTACAGTTAAGCAATCAAATGTCGGGTAGAGAAATAGCCGAAAAAATGCTTTCCGACCATGGTATTCGCGACGTCAAAGTAACGGCTGTCCGAGGCAAACTAACCGACCATTACAATCCAAAGACAAAAACGGTAAATCTCAGTGAGAGTGTTTTCCATCAAAGAAATGCTGCTGCTGCTGCAGTGGCTGCCCACGAATGTGGTCATGCCGTACAGCACGCCCAAAGTTATGAGTGGTTGAAGTTTCGTTCGCTTTTGGTTCCTGTGGTAAGCGTGGCTTCACGTATATCCATGTATATTATTTTTGGCGGGTTTGTATTAGGTCTTGGTTCGGCAATGGGTTATAACCTAGCTGTTGCAGGTGTGGTGCTTTTTGGATTAGGCACTTTGTTTAGTTTCATCACATTGCCTGTTGAGTATGACGCAAGTAATCGTGCACTGGCCTGGTTGCAACGCAAAAACATGGTCAACCAACGAGAATTTGCCATGTCAAAGGATGCGCTAAAGTGGGCAGCAAGAACTTACGTTGTCGCTGCAATAGGTTCACTAGCAACACTCGTTTATTTTGCACTTAGCGTGGCAACAGGGTCTAGGCGCTAAATACTGATTTGTCGATCGATTTGTTGATGTAAAGAGATAAAAGTTTCGGTTCTTGAAACTCCCTCAATAGATTGAATTTTGTGATTGAGTAGCTGCATTAAGTGTTCGTTGTTTTTACACATGATTTTAATCAAAATACTCCAGTTGCCCGTGGTATAGTGGCACTCCACAACTTCTGTAATTTTCTTTAATTGTGCGACAGCCTCTGGGTTTCGCATGGCTTTGTCCAAGTATACCCCAATATAAGCGGTTGTGGAATAGCCAAGGGATGCAGGGTTTAGTTTCAAATAGCTACCCGTGATCAGCTTGGCATCTTCAAGTTTTTTGAGCCGTTGATGTACGGCTGAACCAGAAAGGTCGAGTTGTCGCGCAATTTCTTGCACGGGTGTTCTTGCGTTTTCCATCAACACACGCAGTATGGCTTTGTCTATACCGTCTAACGAAACTTGTTTGTCTTCTTTTTTCAATACCTTTATATTGAGACTATAAAACTAGTGAACTATTTTGAAGAAAATAAAGATGAAGAATAAACAGTTACAAATATGGGGAGTGCTTTTTTGTGGAACCGCCGTTATCTTAGGTGCTTTTGGCGCACATTTATTTTCAGATATGTTGTCTGCAGACGCCCTTCAATCTTTTGAGGTGGGTGTGCGTTATCAGTTTTTTCATGGAATGGCATTGCTGTTCTTGAGTCTAACACCTAAACCGCAAAAGTTTATCAATAGAACCGGGCTGCTGTTTATAATTGGAACCCTGTTATTTTCTATTTCTATTTATCTCTTGTCTTTATCAACCATGTATGGCGATACAGGTCTGCCAGCTATTCTGGGTCCAGTAACCCCCATTGGTGGGTTAATGCTTATTCTAGGATGGTTGAATTTGCTTGTTGGGTATCTACGCGCCTAAATTAGCGTTTGTTCGCTTTTGCGATATAATCGTCCAAGGCCTTGGTCATGGACGGATTTTCTGGTGTGGGCGCCAAGATGTCTATGCGTAAATTCTTGTCTAAAGCCGCTTTTTTTGTTGAGGTTCCAAATACCGCAATACGGGTGTCTTTTTGCTCAAAATCAGCAAAATTATGAAACAATGACTCTATACCAGAAGGGCTGAAAAACACCAAAATATCGTAATAAACATTCCGTAAATCAGACAAATCACTGATGACGGTTTTATAAAAAACACCTTTTGTCCAGTTGATGCCGGTAGCATCAAGCTTTTCAGGAATACTTGCCTTTAGCCGATCAGAGCAAGGAAGGAGAAAAGATTCGTCTTTGTATTTAACGACTTCTTTTAACAACTCTTCCAGCGTCCGCTTTCCCACATAAATTTTACGTTTGCGATACACTACATATTTCTGTAAGTAAAATGCAACCGCTTCAGATTGACAAAAATAACGCATGGTACTAGGTACCGTATAGCGTAATTCTTCTGCCAAACGGAAAAAGTGGTCAACGGCATTACGACTTGTGAAAATAATCGCGCTGAACTTTGTGATGTCAATTTTTTGCAAACGAACTTCTCTAGAAGACACGCCTTCAACGTGAATAAAGGGTCTAAAGTCAATGGTAACCTTGCGCTTATCAATAAGCTGGTTGTATGGAGAATTTTCAACAGACGGCGCAGGTTGAGAAACCAAAATGGTTTTTACTTTCGCCGGTTTAATCAAAATTTTAGTATTTGCAATGCTAGCCATATAGGGGCGATTTCAGAGGCGCAAATATACAAAATAATATAGACGGGCATGGCATTGAGTTGTCTAAAATAAAGTTTAAGCATATTTAGGTGGATAAACAATAGCCCAAGAGCGTAGCTTGCAGCAAAAAGGATAGATGGTGTTTCACCAAAACCTATAAAAGCGAACCCGAATAGTAAACACCCATAGAAGAAGCTCATTTTTTCTTTTAGTAATACACGTATGTAAAACAACCTGAGGAGTGATTCTTGTTTATTAAAAAACGACATAAAACCAGTTTCAAGAAACGTCCTTAACCCCCAAAAAATCATGAAAACTCCTGCATAATTTAATACTGCAACATCAAAACTTGATAAGTGAAAACTCTTGTTTTGAAAAATGCTTAGTACAACTCCAAATATTAATCCTCTGAAGATAAAAGTCACTATTGAAAAATCACGTGATAACTTAAAAGGCTTATTAAGCTCTTCAGTCTGTCCAACCCCAACCCAAAAACGAATCAAAGACTTTAGACGCCAGGGGTTAAGAAGTTTTAATACAGCAAGTAACACCAAAGTTAAAATTACATAAAGGCCAAAATGGTGGTCGCTAAATTCTCGCAGTTCATACATACCACAAAAGTATCTAAATTTTTAAGGGTTATCCACTTATTTAAATGCGTATTTTAGCTGTGTATGAACGCAACAGTTGTAGTCATCCCTACCTATAATGAGGCAGCTAATATTCAAAGCATATTACGTGCCCTTACGGATTTGTCCGCAGCCTTTGACGTGTTGGTTGTTGATGACAATTCACCAGATGGTACAGCTGATTTAGTTCGTGAATTAAGCGCAACATTTCCCCAGCTTCACTTAGAAGTGCGGCAAAATAAAGAAGGACTCGGCCCAGCTTATATCCATGGATTTAAGTGGGCCATGGCTAAGGGTTATACTTTTCTTTTTGAGATGGATGCAGACTTTTCGCATCCCCCTAAAGCACTTGTGCCCATGCTGGCGCTACTTGAGGCGAACGAGGCAGATGTTGTGGTGGGTTCTAGATACAAAAAGGGAATACGTGTACGGAAATGGCCATTGGGAAGAATTATCCTTTCCCTTGGTGCATCGCTATATGTCAGAATCATTACAGGCCTACCCGTTGCTGACCCTACGGCTGGATTTGTAGGTTATAAAACCAAAGCGCTTTCGACACTAAATTTGGATGATATCCGATTTAAAGGATATGCCTTTCAAATTGCACTTAAGTTTTGGTTGTGGAAAAAGAATTTTCGAATTGTTGAATTCCCCATTACTTTTACCGACAGAACAGCAGGGGATTCTAAAATGAATACTTCAATCATCAACGAGGCTATTTTTGGTATCATAAGCATGAAATGGCGCAGTATATTTAAAAAACAAGTATGAGTAAAACATTGATTAAGGGTGCAAAAGTGGTTAATGAAGGGCAAATAACGCTGTTAGACGTGCTTATTGACGGAGAGCGCATAGCTGCTATTTCGGCTAATATAACCGCAACTTCAGATATGGAAGTAATAGATGCATCGGGAAAATTTTTGCTGCCTGGTTGCATAGATGACCAAGTTCATTTTCGCGAGCCTGGACTTACGCACAAGGCAACCATTGGCACAGAATCAAAAGCTTGTTTGGCTGGAGGGATTACCTCTTTTTTAGAGATGCCTAATACCAACCCACAAACCACCACTGCACAAGCGTATACTGATAAGCTTGACGTGGCTGCCCGAACTTCTTGGGTCAATTATGGCTTCTTGTTTGGTGGTACCAATGACAATCTTGAAGAAATAAAGGCAATTGATCCAAAAACGACACCTGGGCTAAAGTTGTTTTTAGGCTCTTCGACGGGGAACATGCTGGTAGATGACCCCAACACACTAAAAGAAATATTTTCAGCATTTCGACTTCCCATTGCTGTGCACTGTGAAGACGAACAAACCATTAGTACCAATCTTGCTGCGTATGTCAAAAAATTTGGAGATGATATTCCCATTGCACATCATCCAGATATTCGTTCTGCGGAGGCGTGTTATTTGTCTTCTTCAAAAGCCATAGCATTGGCAAAAGAAACAGACGCACGTTTGCACGTATTCCATTTGTCTACCGCAAGAGAAACGGCATTATTCCAAAACGATGTGCCTCTGGCCGAAAAACAAATTACAGCTGAAGTGTGTATTCATCATTTGTGGTTTTCTGATGAAGACTATGCAAAAAAGGGCACCCATATTAAATGGAACCCTGCGGTAAAATCTGCTGCTGATAGAGCGGGTCTTTGGGAAGCACTTAACGATGACCGTATCGATATTATTGCTACCGACCATGCCCCGCATACCTTGGAAGAAAAAAATCAGGTTTATACCAAAGCACCGTCTGGAGGGCCAATGGTACAGCATGCACTGGCTGTAATGCTTGAATGTGTAAATCAAGGTAAGATCAGCCTAGAGAAAGTAGTAGAAAAAATGTGTCATAACCCTGCTATTTTATTTTCTATTAAAGCACGAGGTTACATAAGAACTGGTTATTATGCGGATTTGGTTCTTGTTGACACAAATCAAACGCATACCATTTCCCGCGAAAATCTTTTATACAAATGTGGTTGGTCACCTTTAGAGGGTACAACATTGCGTGGTGCAGTAACCCATACATTTCTAAATGGGACGCTTATGTATGAAAATGGAAATATTAAAGAAGCCAATCACGCCAAACCTTTAAGTTTTTCCAGATGAACACTTTTTTTAGATTAGGTATTTTTCTATTGTTAGCTGGATGTGCACATGACAGGATTGCTAAACCTGAACCCTTGATGAGTGAAGAACAACTTATCAATTTTCACATTGACTTGGCATTGATTAATGCAGCTAATCGATTTGCCCAAAGTCACTACGTTCCTTTGGATTCGCTTTATAAGTTTCACGGCATAGACAGCCTTACTTTTGTAAAAAATAATACTTATTACGCCTCAAAGTCAAAACAGTATACACGCATTTTCGAGACGGTTGAGTCGCGATTAATAGCAATGGAAGAACAGGATACAATTAAACCAGCTAAACTATTAATTGACAATAAATTGTAACCCTATCTTTCGGGTTCGTTAACATAGGTTTATATTTGCTAAAAATAAGTATATGGCATCATTTGTAGAAGAACTTACATGGCGCGGAATGGTGCACGACATCATGCCAGATACCGATGCAACTCTTGCTAAAGGGATGACATCTGGATATATTGGGTTTGACCCAACTGCAGACTCGCTTCACATTGGCAGTTTGGTTCAAATCATGATTTTGATGCATTTTCAGCGTTACGGACACAAACCTTATGCACTTGTGGGCGGTGCAACTGGTATGATTGGTGATCCATCTGGAAAATCGGCCGAGCGAAACTTGCTGGACAACAAAACACTTGAGCACAACTGCAACGGCATTGAAAAACAGCTGTCAAAATTTTTAGATTTTGATAGTAATAAGTCTAATGGTGCCGTGATGGTCAATAACCTAGATTGGATGGCTTCATTTAAACTTATTGATTTTGCTCGTGATATTGGTAAACATCTCACCGTGAATTATATGATGGCAAAAGACTCTGTCAAAAAGCGCCTTGGGGCAGAAGCCAAAGAAGGGATGTCTTTTACCGAGTTTACGTATCAACTTATACAGGGATATGATTTTCTTCATTTGTATGAGCACTACAACTGCTTGCTCCAAATGGGTGGTAGCGATCAATGGGGAAATATTACGACAGGAACCGAACTCATTCGCCGTAAACTTTCTGGCAAAGCCTATGCGCTAACCTGTCCGCTTATCACAAAATCTGACGGCACCAAATTTGGAAAAACAGAAGGAGGTAATGTTTGGCTAGATCCAGAAAAAACATCGCCTTACAAGTTTTATCAATATTGGCTGAATGCTTCCGATGAAGATGCTGAAAAGTATGTCAAGATTTTTACTTTTCTAACTAAAGATGAAATAGACACACTAATAGCTGCACACCGCGAAATGCCACACCAAAGACAGCTTCAGCGAAAACTGGCTCAAGAGGTTACTGCCATGGTTCATTCGGCTGAGGATGTAGTACGTGTGGAGCAAGCTGCTCAAATTTTATTTGGTAATGCGACAACAGCTGCCCTGAAAGCATTAGATGCCCAAACGCTGTTGGATATTTTTGAAGGGGTTCCTCAAGCAGAAGTAACAGCTGAAAAACTAGCAGCCGACGGACTTTCCATAACAGATGCATTAGCAGCTGAGACTGGCTTTCTAAAATCCAATGGAGAAGCCCGCAGGGCACTAAAAGAAAACTCGATTTCTGTAAATAAAGAAAAGGTAACAGAGGCAAAACACATCACTTCGACAGACCTTATTTGTGGTAATTATGTATTGCTGCAACGCGGTAAGAAAAATTACTTTTTACTCGTCGTTAAGCCGTCATAAGCGAGCAACCTCTAACATCTGAGGCATCAAACCTACCCAACACTTCAAAAGTGCCATCGGCATGGCATTTTCCAAGGTCTTGCGTGGCTAAAAACGCACAAGAATCTTTGTTAGACAAGTCAATAATATTAATGCCCCCCGAGCCTGTTTTAGACACCTTGTTTGGTTCGTGCACATCTCGTATCAGTACTTGCATACTTGACGATGGACGAAACAACCCCTTTCCTTTGGAATAGGCTTGCGACAGCATTTCGGTCATGCCATATTCACTGTGAATGTTTGAAACCCCAAAACCTTTTTGAAGCAATTCGTGTAAGGCTTCACGTACGAGCTCCTTCCTTCTTCCTTTCATCCCACCCGTCTCCATTATGGTGGTATGCTGAAGCTGTATTGGGTACTGTTCGCAAAAATCCAGCAGCGCAAAACTCACGCCAATCAGAAGAGTTGGTTTTTGTTGTGCATCTAAAGATTTTAAGGCCTTATGAAGCGCCTCAAATTGATTGAGGTAGAATCCACTGAACTCCTTTTTTGCCTTCCCGATTAAGTCACGACACATATACAACAAAGAAGCATTGGGTCTTTCAATATACCCGGGGAGTAGTGCTAGAATGTGATAACCTTCCGGCTGGCCATAAAATTGTGCAAAGCCTTTTCGAAAACTATCTTCGTATTGCGCTAACGATGCCACGTGATGTTTGCTTGTAACCCCACCTGTACCCGAACTTTCAAATACAAATGCGTCATCCTTTTTACAACTTACACGGTGTGTTTTAAAAAAAGTGATGGGTAAAAAGGGAATCTGAAGCGTGCTTTTTACATCGGATGGACTTACATTGGTCAGGTTACAAAAAGAGCGATATACAGGATTGTGCTCAAACTGATAAGCAAATAACGCCAAGGCTTCTTTTTCAAACAGATTCATAATGGTCAAATGTATTGATGATTTTTTAAATCCTTAATCACTTAGAGCACTATAATTTTTTATATTTGAGCAGAACGACTGTGGCATGAAAAAAAAGGATACACGAATTTTATTGGTTGATGACGAGCCAGACATCTTAGAGATATTAGATTATAATATTTCGAGTGAAGGTTATCAGGTTAAAAGAGCAAAGAATGGTGTAGAGGCTTTGGCGAAAGCCAGCGAATGGAAGCCTCATTTGGTATTACTCGACGTGATGATGCCCGAAATGGATGGTATTGAAACCTGTGAACAACTACGTAAAAATCCCAATCTATCTGAATTGGTCATTGTTTTTTTAACGGCGCGAAGTGAAGACTATTCCCAGGTGGCAGGTCTTGAGGCAGGCGCAGATGACTACATAACAAAACCGATTAAGCCAAAAGTGCTTTTGAGTAAAATCAAAGCAATCCTACGTCGATTCAAGGGGAACAATCTAAAGAATTATTTTGAAGTTGGCGACCTCGTGGTAAACAGAGAAGAATATATGGTAACCTACAAGGGCCAAGAACTCAATTTACCTCGCAAGGAGTTTGAACTGTTGTCGTTACTTGCATCCAAACCTCAGAAAGTATTTGAACGCGGAGAAATTTTAGATAGGGTATGGGGCAATGAGGTTGTTGTCGGAGGCAGAACCATTGATGTGCACATTCGCAAACTACGTGAAAAAATAGGGGACAAACACTTCAAAACGATTAAAGGGGTAGGTTACAAATACGTGGATTAGCATGGCCAAAAGACCGTTAAAATCCTATCGATTTTCACTGATTTCATCGTTATTGATAACGGTTCTTTTCCTGTTACTGACCGTAGGTTTTACCGTTTTTTTTACCGAAATTTTTCTTTTTAGCACTGCCAAAATACTTGCGCTTATCAGCTGCGGTTTTGTCATTTTCATATCCGTATTTTTAGTACTTAACTATAGGATTGAAAAATTTATGTACAAGGAAATAAAGCAGTTGTACCATGATTTAGAACCTGAGTTCAGGGGTGAGTTAAACGACATCCTTATTACCGATAATATGGACTCGCTGCTCAAAAATGTTAAAGAATTGGCGCTTAGGCGAAGTGTTGAATTGGACAGCCTAAAAGACCAAGCATCTTTCCGCCGTGAATTCTTGGGAAATGTTGCACATGAACTTAAAACGCCATTATTTACAGTCCAGGGTTATATACTCACGCTTTTGGATGGCGCTCTTAAAGATGCCTCAGTTAATAAAAAGTACTTGGAACGTGCTAATAAGGGGGTAGAGCGACTTACATATATTGTAAAAGATTTGGATTTACTGACCAAGTTAGAAAAAGAGGACACCAAACTTGAAATGGAAGAATTTGACATCCTCGAATTAATCCAAAGTGTATTTGAATTGCTTGAAATGGAAGCAGCAAAATCCAACATCGAACTTGAGTTTGACCAGAAATACGAAAAAGCCATAACGGTATATGCCGATAGAGAGCGGGTGCAACAAGTTTTGACAAATCTTATCATGAATTCCATTAAGTACGGTAAACAGAAAGGCACTACAGAAGTAAGCGTTCAGCCTATTTTTGAGAATAAAATCATTGTACGCGTGCGTGACAACGGAGAGGGAATTGAAGAGGAGCATTTGCCACGCTTATTCGAGCGCTTTTACCGTGTCGATAAAAGTGGTAATCGCCGCAGGGGTGGATCTGGTTTGGGCTTGGCGATTGTTAAGCACATCATCGAAGCGCATAAAGAACAGATTTTTGTTGAAAGCCAAGCAGAAATTGGCTCTGAATTTTCATTTACTTTGGAGAGGACAGACCTGATTGAAGCTGTGTAAAAATATATTGTGGGGAGTAAGAATAAGTTAAAACGATTTAAAGAGAACGAATCATTTGAAAATGTGATTCAGCCCAGTAGAGCGGATTTGCTTTCCAAATCCTTTACGCACAAGGGTGCTTGGCCTGCCTTTTTTAACAATGATAATCCCATAGTTGTTGAATTGGGTTGTGGTAAGGGTGAGTACACCGTGGGTCTAGCGCGAAAAAATCCCAATACAAACTATATAGGTATTGATATCAAAGGTGCGCGCTTTTGGCGTGGCGCCAAAACAGCCCTTGAAGAAGGGCTGCAAAATGTAGCATTTGTGCGCACACAAATCGAACTCATTGAAGCGGTTTTTGCTAAAGGAGAAGTTGCCGAGATTTGGATTACTTTTCCAGACCCTCAGTACAAATTTAGGCGCAAACACCACCGATTGACCAATCCAACATTTTTACGGAGCTACCAACAAGTACTTCAGCCAGATGGGGTCGTGCACCTCAAAACAGATGCTGCTTTTTTGCATGGTTATACATTAGGTATTTTAGACGGATGGGGCATAAAACCACTAATGGCACACCATGACATATACCAATATGTGCATGCTCCTGCAGATGTTATAGGTATTCAAACTTTTTACGAACAACAGTACCGCGAGCAAGGCATTCCCATTACTTATCTTAAATTCTCTTTTCCTACTGATGCAACAACAAAATGACTTTTTTGAACGCGTATACGAAGTAGTAAGACAAATACCCTTTGGCAAGGTAACAACCTATGGTAGTATTGCAGCATATTTAGGCGCTGCCAAAAGCGCACGAACTGTCGGTTATGCCATGAATGCCGCTCATGCTAAACCAGATGTTCCAGCGCATCGCGTGGTGAATCGTATCGGACTGCTCACTGGGAAACATCATTTTGGCGGAATCAATACCATGCAGCAATTATTGGAATCAGAGGGTCACGTGATTATTGGCGATCAAATTCAGCATTTTGATGCTGTTTATTGGAACCCAAATGCATTGCACTAGTCTTCACACGATGTGTTATATTTGTAAACTTATTTAGACTGAATGAAAATTACACGCCCTGAAATTGAACAAGCATTAAACAGCATTAGCTTACCTGGCGCAGGTAAAAACCTTATGGAAGCCAATGCGGTTAAGAACATCCATATTTTTGGTGATGAGGTAGTGATTGACGTAGAGACGGACAATCCAGCATTACAGGCTAAAAAGAAAATTGAGGTATCTATCATGAAAGCCATTCATGACCAGTTAAATGAAAAGGCCAAAGTAAAGGTGAACATTTCGGTCAAGGCAGCCGAAAAAAAGGATGTTAATTTGATTAAGGGTAAGCCTATTGAAGGAATTCAGCACATTATTGCTGTTGCTTCTGGAAAAGGCGGCGTAGGCAAATCTACGGTTACGGCTAATCTTGCAGTTTCCCTTTCCAATATGGGCTTTAAAGTAGGTGTGCTAGATGCAGATATTTATGGCCCTTCTATGCCTATCATGTTTGATGTGGCCAATGAACGCCCGCTGGCAAAAAATATTGATGGCGTTTCCAAAATGGTTCCTGTAGCGAATTTTGGCGTTAAGCTGTTGTCTATTGGATTTTTCACCAAGCCAGATCAAGCGGTTATCTGGCGTGGCCCTATGGCTGCAAAAGCACTTAATCAAATGATTTTTGATGCTGCTTGGGGAGAGTTGGATTTTTTATTAATTGACCTACCACCCGGAACAGGGGATATTCATTTGAGTATCATGCAATCGTTGCCCATTACAGGGGCAGTAGTTGTCAGCACACCACAGGCCGTGGCACTAGCCGATGCAAAGAAAGGCGTTGCCATGTTCCAGCAAAAAAACATTCAAGTGCCGGTGCTGGGAATTGTTGAGAATATGGCGTATTTCACCCCCGAGGAGTTGCCTGACAATAAATATTATATTTTTGGCAAATCAGGGGCAAAGTATTTGGCAGAAGACTTGAAAATTCCTTTTTTGGGTGAATTGCCACTTGTACAAAGCATTCGTGAGGCAGGAGACATGGGTCGCCCTGCGGCCATGCAAGGACAAACAGCTGTTGCAAATGCCTTTACGGATGTCACCCGAGCTGTTGTCTCCGAAGTGGTAAAACGAAACGAACAATTACCGCCTACCGAGGCGATTAAAATAACCACTATGGCAGGTTGTGCTGCAGTAACAAAAAAATAGGCTATGTCAGATTTAAATCAACGCGTAGAACAAGCTCTTGATGAAATCCGTCCATTTTTAAAATCCGATGGAGGAGATATTGAACTTGTAGGCATTGAAAACAATACGGTTAAAGTTCAGCTTTTGGGCGCCTGTGTGGGTTGTTCTGTAAATCAGATGACACTCAAACAAGGAGTTGAGTTAACTGTAAAAAAATACGCTCCCGAGATTCAGGAAGTTGTTAGTGTGGGTTAGTTTTTAATTAGTTTGAACACTTCTCGATTTCCTGAGCTTTCACTTTGAACCTCTATTAAGTAAATCCCTTTTGGTGGCATATTAAAATGGATTGTCCTCTCAGCTTTCTTGGCAATACCACTGCAAACACTTTTTCCTGTTAAGTCGAACAATCTCCAATTTACATTCTCACTTAATGGACTATTAAACTGAATTTTATCTTTAAAAATATTGGTGTATAATGTGTTTGAGACCTCTCTCAAATCACGAATAGAAAGAGTCGCCTGCACTAGCTCTGTAGTTGGTTTAAGGTAAATGTTTGAGTTAGCACCTCCTGACCAATCATCATTTAGCCAAACGCTAAAGTGGGTTGCATTTGGTGAGGTTACGTCTAGCACCTTACTTTCACCATTTATATCCACTGTAATTTTATTTGAAGCCGATACGGAAAATGTAATAACAAAATCCGTTTCTGTAGTCTGATCACCACCTATTGAAAACGTTTCAACACCTCCATCTATGGAGTGCGCTTTCCAATTAGACCATGCGCTACTCTCGCCATTTGGACCGGATAAAATGCAATATGTTGTGTAGTTGTTTTTTCTGTCGGACCAGGATGCAGTTGCAGTTGGATTGTTAAGCAGCGCCACACCTATTTCACCATATGCTCGTTTAGCAGCTAGGGTGATTTTAAAACTGTCGCCAGCATCCATTGTCACTACGGACCCAGTGCCATCTCCATTGCTGTCAAATGCTCTGAAAACAAGACTTTGCTTATTTGTTTCATTGAAATTTGCCCACATTCCCAATTGATCGGTTCCTTGGTTAAATGTCCCCCCTCCATCAGTTACAGAGGTGTAGTTTGCTAGTCTGTGTGTAAGGGAAATTGTTTGAGCGTAGCCAAATGTAACGCACAATAAAAGTGTAGCGATATTAAAAATTCTCATAATCAACTATTTAAAAATTAAACAAATATTCATGGCAATATTTTTTAAACCCATCACTCAATCAACACTTTACATAGTCCAAACTGCTTGGTTATGCTATTTTGAACTACCAGTACATACAACCCTTTTGTATTTGGAGCAGTAATGTTGAGCAATTTCTTTTTATGATGCGTTCCGTGCGCAATAAGCTGTCCCGAAAGTGAATACAGTCGGTAGGAATAGGCATCTTCTGTTGGAAGGGCTAGCTGTATTTTTTCTTTGGTTGGATTTTGCAACAGTTGCAGGTCTAGCAACTGTGGGGTTTCAACACTAAGTGTTGGCTGTTGATTCCCATAAATTTTAAATCCGCCAGGTGCTAGTGTAATTGTTTGACTTGTGCTACTTACACTAATTGTGCTTTCGT
>Ga0209653_1001741_pt1 | contig 17035 bp, 17 predicted proteins | sample SaaInl6LU_22_DNA_FD_184644 | JGI IMG/M metagenome (GOLD analysis project Ga0209653, IMG submission 184644) | Marine microbial communities from expanding oxygen minimum zones in the Saanich Inlet - ESP_116LU_22_DNA (SPAdes) (version 2) | ecosystem: Environmental > Aquatic > Marine > Intertidal...
CATATACAACCAAAGTTATTTATGGTTTTACTTATTTTGATGTAAAAATAATTAAATTATTTTCTATAAAAATTCATTTCGTCTATATAACTCCAAACTTCTTTGGTGAGTAAGGGTTGTATATTTTTCTTTTGTTGTATTCCCTTTCTAATCATAGTAGAAGAAATTTGAATAATAGGTGCATTTACTTTATGAATTTTTGGGTGGTTTTTAAATGGATGTTCTTTTGTAATTTCTGCAATTCTTGGGTACACATAAATACGATGATGTTCTAAAATGGTTTCAAAATTTTTCCATTTATGGAAAGTTTTTAAATTATCTTCTCCCATAATTAGGCAAAACTCTTTCTCTGGATATTTATCTGAAATGTGAGCTAAAGTATGAATTGTATAATTGGGCTGTGGTAATTTAAACTCGATGTCTGAGGGTTTAATTTTAGTATAGTTTTCTGTTGCTCTGTAGACTAATTCAAATCGATGATGATTTTCTAGTAAACTACTTTTCTTTTTAAAAGGATTATGAGGTGTTACTACCATCCAAATTTCATCTAAATCTGTATTTTCTGCCATATAATTAGCAATAATAAGATGCCCCACATGTATAGGGTTAAATGTGCCAAAATACAAACCAATTTTCATTTTTTTACTTTCAATATTCTCGATACAATTTTTTCATACTTCAAAAATTACTCGAACTGACAACACTTTTAACAGGTTTAAAAAAAGTGTCATTTCGAGTGAAATTCTTTTTTAAAGAATTTTGTATCGAGAAGTTTTGTTTTAAATATCTTCTTACTTATTTAATTCCAAAAAACTTGCAACCAATTCTTCTGTTTCTTTTAAAGCAACTTCTAAATCGTAATTTTTAATAATTTCATCAAACTGTGGTGCGGTAGCAAGTTCTACAGAAGCTTTTGCAATACGCATATTAATTTTGTCTTCACTTTCTGTAGAGCGTTTTTTTAGTCTCTTTTTTAGCGCATCTACACTTGGGGGTTTTACAAAAACTGCTAAAGTTTGTTCTGGGTATTTTTTCTTAATTCTTAAACCACCAACAACATCAATATCAAAAATTACATGTTTTTTTTGTGCCCAAAGACGTTCTACTTCACTTTTTAATGTACCATAAAAATTGTCTCTATAAACTTCTTCCCATTCTAAAAATTCATCATTTCTAATTTTATTTTTAAAATCTTTTAAATCTATAAAATAATAATCTTCACCATCTTTTTCAAAACCTCTTGGCTCTCTTGAAGTTGCAGAAATAGAAAAGGCTAAGTTAAATTTTTCTTGTTTTAATAAATGCCTAACAATGGTAGTTTTACCAGAACCAGATGGTGCCGAAAAAACGAATAGTTTTCCTACAAAATTATCTTTCATACTTAATTTTGTTATGCTGTAATATTCAGCTTTTTTTATAAAACGTTTAATATTTGTTCTTTAATTTGCTCTAGCTCGTTTTTCATTTGAATAACTGCTTTTTGCATGGGTGCATAATTGGCTTTAGAACCAGTTGTATTAATTTCTCTACCCATTTCTTGGATGATAAATCCTAGTTTTTTCCCATTAGAATCTGGTGAGTCTAAGGCTTCTAAAAAGTAATCTAGATGGTTTGCTAAACGTACTTTTTCTTCATTTATATCTAGTTTTTCTAGATAATAAATCAATTCTTGCTCAAATCTATTTTCATCGGTCTCTACCTTTAAATCGTCTATAGCCTTTTGTAAACGAGTTTTTATATTTTCTATTCGATCACCATCTAAGGCTTTTACTTCTTCTAAATACGTTTTAATATTGGCAACTCGTTGTCTAAAATCTATTTCTAATGAGGCTGCTTCATCAGTTCTATATTGTAAAATTTCTTTGGTAGCAATATCAATAGCTTTTTTTATTTCTGCCCATTCACTTTCATCTAATTCTTCTCGTTCAGTTTTTAAGGCGTCTGGCATTTTTACGGCCATTTTTAGCAATTCAACATCGCTAGAATTACCTGTTTGTACCACATTTCTAAGTTGTTGCATATATTCTTTTACAACACCATGATTAATGGTTGTAGAGGTTTCATCAGCCGTCATTTCTACAAAAATGGAAAAATCTACTTTACCACGTACTAAGGTTTTTGCTAATTTTTTTCTAACAGCTAATTCCTTTTCTTTGTAGTAAGAAGGAATTCTAACATTTAAGTCTAAATTTTTACTGTTTAAAGATTTTATTTCTATGGTTACTTTTTTGGAAGGCAATTGCAAAACTGCTTTACCATAACCAGTCATAGACTGAATCATAAAGAGGTAATTTTAAATTACTTGCAAATATAACCTTATTTGGCAGATTCTTCTACTTGTTTGGTTACTAAATAAACACCTAAAAAAATTAATAAAGTGGCACTAATTTTGGTAAAGTTTAAAGAATCGCTACCAACAATTAAAGCATAAACCGTAGCTATAACAGGTTGCACATATATAAAAACACTTACTGTTGTGGGCTTTAATTTAGACAAACCATAAAGATTGAATACATAGGTAATACAGGTTGTAAAAATAACTACAAAACCAATATTCCAATAGATATTAGAGGGTATTTCTTGCCAAGTAATTTCTGTAAATTCCATATAACCAAAAGGAATTACAAAAACCAACCCAAATAAATAAAACCACTTTACAAAAACGATAGGATGGTATTTTTTGATAAGGTCTTTAGCCAACACCAAATATAAACCATAAGAGGAAGCATTAACAAAAACTAAAAAATTGCCTAAATTGTTATTAGTGTTTGTAACAGTTGTATTACTACCTAAAGTAATTAATAATATTGCACCAATTAAACCAATAAAAATCCCTAAAATTCTTAATTTTCCAATAGTTTTTTTTATGATGATACTCGAAAAAATTAGCACCATTATAGGAGAGGTAACCATCATAACTGATGCACTAATAGGAGATGTGTAACTTAATCCTTTAAAAAAAGCCAACATATTTAAAGCCACACCAAAAATAGAAGCAATGGCTATTTTTTTAAAGTCTTGTGATGCTATTTTTTTACTTTTAATAAATAAGCCTATAAACCAAAATATAATAGTAGCACCTAAAACCCTAATTAATATAAAACCAAATGGCTTTACATATGTAGGCATTACAGCTTTGGCAATGGTATAATTAATACCATAAATTAAAGTACCTATAGACACGGCAATTAAAGCAAGGGTTCTTTGATTCATTATTAAACTTCTAAAAAAGAATTAATTTACAAAGTTGATGATTATTTAAAGATTGACATAAAAAAAGAGTTTCAAAATACATTAAAACTCTTTTAAGATTTGATAATTAATTTTTAATTAGTTTACTAAAGGTGGTATTTTTAAGCCTTATCTAGGTTATATTTTAACTTGGATGTTTTAGCATAGGTTTGTTTGCTTCAAAAATAAGGTGCTTATTTCATATTGTTTTAATAGAAACTTTTGCCAATTTTACCTAAAATATTTCCTTTTTCTATGGTTTAAAATTGAGCTATTTCTTTTACAACTTTTACTGCTGCAAGGGTCATTTTATCTTCTACAGAAGCTACATCATTGGTGTTACCAACAACCAAAACAACTTTTTCTTTAGTTGCTAAATCTGCAGCTTCTCCCCAAAGAGTTACGGCATCATCATCTACTTCTATACCTAAATCGTTTACTTCTAAACCTAAATTTGTAATAATAGTTCTAAGTTGGCTAGTTTTTTCTGCGTTTTTCTTCACTGTTGTTTTTTCGATTCCAAAAATTTTGGCACCAGCATTTTTAATACAAGAAATTATTTTCATTTTTCATTTTTTTTGAGGTTATGTTAGGTAATATACAAAATTTCGGTTATTCTGTACATTTGTTTCAATCTAAAAAAGAAGACATTCACATTCATCATATTAGAGAAAACAACTCTATACTATATTATGTATCACTCAAATTAAAGCTGTAGACATTTCAAAAGATAGTTTACAGCTTTAAACAATAAAGGCAATATAATTCCTGGTTTAGGAGATGTAGAAGATTTGGCTTTTGGTGCTAAATTATAAAAAAATAACGGCTGTTATAGCGCTACTTAAAAGGATAAAAAATAGTATATTTTTATAAATATTTTTCTGTAATAACTCAATACCATTGGCAATAATTACAGCCGTTGGAAAGAGTAAAAATAAAAATTCAACTCCTTTTTTTGTTGGAACAAACAAACAAAAAAGTAGTGCAACAAAAAAGTTAACAATTAATAACCACCAACTTTTTTTAAAAGAATTATTTACAGCAAGTGCTTTTGGTGATTTTAAAATGAGTGCAAAAACAGTAAGTAGCAGTACAAAAATACTTAAACCCAAAAAACCCTTTTCTGCATATACACCTATGCCTTTAAAGCTATCAAAATAAAAAAGATTGGTAAATACATATGTTTTATCATACCAAAAATAATAAGTAAAATAGAGAATTAAAGGAGTAATAAAACCGATAATGGGAGCAATTAAATAATTTATAACTGCTTTTTGATGCAATAAAATACCTGCATATAAAACCAAGGCAAAAACGGCTGTTAAAGGTTCTAATATAAATAAAATACTCAACCAAAAACCACTATCAAATAATTTTTGAAGTACTATTTTGGGAGATCTTAAACTATATACTTTTCTTAGAAATAAAATATATACCAAAAAAAGCAGCAATGTTTTAAAGGTTAAAAAAACTTCTAAAAAATAACTGATTAATACAATAAAGGTGAAAAATGCGTACGAATTGTCGAACGTTAATTCGTTTTTGGTAATAATAAAATTAAAAAAGAAAAACAGGATAAAAAATAAACCTAAAAGCCCAGCCAATTTTAATAATAGAATTGGTGTAAAACTAGCTGTAAAAAACAAGGAAAAACAAGTAAATAAGAACAAGCAAACAAAAATGCCCATCAATACGATAAAATTGATTGGTTTAGATTTGCTTAAAAAATTGGCTAGCATTGTTTCTTTTGTTATTTTTGTAGCGTAAAGATAATTAAGTTATGATAGCAAGCAATATTTTTAGATGGATTGGTAGTTTATTTACTGATTTATTATTTCTTCCTTTTGAGTGGTTACGCATAAATATAGCAAACGCAGATTTAGGTTGGTGGATTTCTAATGCAGTAAACTGGGGTTTTTTAGTAGTGCTTTTAGTTTTATTTACATACTGGATGAAAGAGTCTAGAAGATTTGTAAAAGAAGGAACAGAAGACAGAGCTTAATTTTACACTTTGGGAAGTAAAAACAAATTAAAGCGTTTTAAAGAAAACGAAACGTTTCAAAATGTCATTCAGCCAACAAGAGAAGAAGTTGTAACTAACTTTTCTTACAAAGGCAAATGGCATTCTTTTTTTAAAAATAATAATCCTATTATTGTAGAGTTGGGTTGTGGTAAAGGCGAGTATACAATTGCCTTGGCTAGAAAAAACCCGAACATTAATTACATTGGTATAGATATTAAAGGTGCACGTTTTTGGCGTGGAGCAAAAACTGCTTTAGAAGAAAATTTACCCAATGTAGCATTTGTAAGAACACAAGTAGAGTTGGTAGATCTTATTTTTGCAGAAAATGAGGTTTCTGAAATCTGGATTACTTTTCCAGATCCGCAAATAAAATACAAGCGTACCAAACATAGAATGACCAATAGTAGCTTTTTAAAAAAATATCACAAAATTTTAAATAAACAAGGTGTTGTTAATTTAAAAACTGATAGCGAATTTATGCACGGGTATACTTTAGGTTTGTTGCATGGCGAAGGTCATGAAATTTTAAACGCAAACCATAATGTGTATAAAAATGGAGGGACACCAAATGAGGTTACAGAAACACAGACTTTTTACGAACATCAATATTTAGCTGTAGACAAGCCCATTACTTATATAAGGTTTAGGTTACAGTATTCTTAAAAGTAGTACTTTATCTTTCTTAATTTTACCTAAAATTTTCTATCTTCACTCTGTGGATAAAAACGATAATTTTTTTGAAAGAGTTTATAATGTAGTACGTTTAATACCTTTTGGTAAAGTTACAAGTTATGGTGCTATTGCAACTTATTTAGGTGCTGCACGCTCTGCTAGAATGGTAGGTTGGGCAATGAACAAAGCACACAATTTAGAAGATGTACCTGCACATAGAGTTGTAAATAGAAAAGGTTTGCTTACAGGAAAACATCATTTTGATGGCACCAATTTAATGCAACAATTGTTAGAAAATGAAGGTATTATTGTAATAGATAACCAAATACAAAACTTTGATAGTGTTTTTTGGAATCCTATAGATGAACTCTCTTAATTGTATCATTTCATGAAAAATACTTCTATAAAAATAATAACTAGAAAATTAAATTTACAAGAATGTTACAACTTTGTAACAGATAATTCTTGTGGTGGTATAGCTACATTTATAGGAACTGTTAGAAACGACACCAATGGAAAAGAAGTAGCAAAATTAGATTTTTCTACCTACAAGCCAATGGCCATAAAAGAAATGCAAAAAATTGCAGATTTGGCTTTAAAAAAATTCGATATTAAAAAAATTGCCATCCATCATGCAGAAGGTCTTTTGCAAATAGGAGATGTACCTGTTATTATAACAGTTTCGTCTAAACATAGAAAAGCAGCTTTTTTAGCTTGCGAGTTTGCCATAGACACATTAAAAGAAACTGTACCCATTTGGAAAAAAGAATACTTTTCTGATGGCGAAGTTTGGGTAAATGCACATCCGTAGTTTTAGTTTTCAGTAATAAGTAATTAGTATTAAGATGTTCTTTGCATCAAACTTTCAAACTTGGAAGTGCTAAGATTTTTTCATTTTTCTTAACTCCTAACCGTTTTTCTACTCTGCAACCACAAATAAAATTGCAAACCAAATAAAATTGCACCAGACAGTAAATGAACAGCTTGTGTACCTAAAGGGAATTCTGCGTAATACATTAAAATACCTGTTATAGATTCAATAAAAATTAGTGCTATAATCCAATTTACAATTTTGTATCCTAATTTTTTTGATTGATTGATGTAGAATAAACCAAAGTTTACCAATACAATAGCAATAGTAAAAGACCTATGAAAGTAAAATTTAAAACTAGGATTCATTAAACTATAGTTTTTATTTTCGAAACCATATAGTTTTACTTGTTCGTCTATAAATTGTCTTACTTGTGTACCCATTGCAATTTGTACTAGCGAAAAAATTACAGAGATAATAAGTAGTTTATTAAAAACCGAATTGTAAGGAAATTTCTTTTTTTCATCACTAATAATAAATTGTAAACCTAATAAAAGCGCAATAATAACTAAACCAACAACCATATGTATCGTAATTGTAGTGGGGTTTAAATTACTGTCTACTACTGTTTTTCCTAGCCAAGCTTCAAACAACATTAAAAAGAAAGCTGCAAAAGCTAAAAACGGAATACGCTTATCTTGTTTTCTTAATTTAAAAGCACTAAAAATCAAATACAGAAATACAAAACCTGCCAAAACAGAAACCAATCTATTGATGTATTCTGTCCAAGTATGATATTTGTTAAACACATTATAATCGTGTTTTGTGTAGGCTTGCCAATTATCTATATTAAAGTTGGTACTTGTTTTTATGGTTTTTTCTGCAACATATAAAGTTTCGTTTTTTATGATAATAAAACCTTCCTCATAGGTTGTATTGGGTTTCCAAGTTATTTGGTCTTCAGACGTTGGTGGTATTAAATATCCAAAGCATTTTGGCCAATCAGGACATCCCATTCCAGAACCTGTCATTCTTACAATAGCACCTGCTAAAAAAATTAAATAAACAGAAATTATAGCCGCTTTTACAATTTTAGGAAACCTGTTTTTCATTTTAAAAACTTTTTGCAAAGATACTTTAAAAACAAATTATGTAAAATCATTTTAGGCATCTTATAATTATGTATAAAAATTCTAAATAGTAATTTTTTTCTTAAAAAAAACGATTCTAAAAAAACATATTTAAGAATTTGAGCTATAGCAAGTAATAGAGTGTTTTTAGGGTTTTAATTAATTAAAAATCAACCCTTTGCAAATGTGTTAAATTTTTACAAATAATTCAAAATAGAGGGTTTTGTTAAAAACTTTAACCGATTTGTGAATAAGTATGACTTTCTTTTAATCTTAAAAATTACAATCTTTGTTAGATACTAAAACGAACATTAACTTAATACTAAATCATCGTGGAAATTACGCACATTATTAAAAGAGATTATCAAACAACACCCTTTGAATTAGAAAAAATAACAAATGCTATAGAAAAAGCGATGCAAAATGTCAATAATGGCACTAGAAGAGATGCTATAGCTATTTCTAATATTGTTAACGGGGCATTGTTAGAAAGAAAATTAAACGAACCTTTATACATACCAACGGTAGAGCAAGTCCAAGATATTGTAGAGGTAAAGTTAATGGATAGTCCTTTTAGAGATGTTGCAAAAGCGTACATTTTATATAGAGATGAACAAGCAAGAAGCAGAAAAACAAATATTTTTGAAAAACGCGTAAACTTAAAACCTTACGAGTATCCAAATTTATACGAATATGTAGATGCCATTAGACATTCTTATTGGATACATACAGAATTTAATTTTACTAGTGATATACAAGATTTTAAAGCACACCTTTCTGAAACAGAAAGACATGCTATTAAAAACACCATGTTAGCCATTTCTCAAATAGAAGTAGCTGTAAAATCTTTTTGGGGAGACATTTACAAAAAAATGCCAAAACCAGAAATAGGTTCAGTAGGCTCTACATTTGCAGAAAGTGAAGTTCGACACCATGATGCATATTCTCATTTATTAGAGATTTTAGGATTAAATAATGAGTTTAAAAACTTAAAAAAGAATCCTGTAATGATGCGTCGCGTAAATTATTTAGAGTTAGCATTAAAAAATTCTAAAAGTAAAGACAATAAAGAGTTCTCTGAATCTGTATTATTATTTTCTTTGTTTATAGAGCACGTTTCTTTATTCTCTCAGTTTTTAATTATTATGGCATTTAACAAACATAAAAATGCTTTAAAAGGTATTTCCAACGTAGTTGAAGCAACTTCTAAAGAAGAGCAAATACATGGAGATTTTGGTATCGACGTAATTAAAATTATAAAAGAAGAAAACCCAGATTGGTTTGATGAGGACTACACCCTAATGATACAAGAAATGTGCAACGAGGCATTTTTCGCAGAAAGTAAAATTATAGACTGGATTTTCGAAAAAGGAGAATTAGATTTCTTACCTAAAAATGTAATTAATGAATTTATTAAAAATAGATTCAACAAATCTTTAGAAAGTATTGGTGTACCAAAAATATTTGATATAGACGAAAAGTTGCTCTCAGAAACAGAGTGGTTTGACGATGAAATTATAGGAACGAAACACGGAGATTTCTTTGTAAAAAGATCTATTAACTACAGTAAAAGAACAAAAAGTATAACTAGCGACGATTTATTTTAAACCATGAACTTAGACACTAAACAAACACAGCAATCACAAACAGACCACGAAAAATTAATTGAGGCAAGAAACTCTTCTCGTAAAGAAATTCTTGATAAGATAAAAACGCCAGAATATACTTGGTTAACAGAAAATAGTCGCAAATTTTTAGAATCAGGTTATTTAACAGAAGGTGCAACACCAGAAAGTAGAATAAGAGAAATTGCAGAAAATGCAGAAAAAATTCTAAAAAAACCAGGTTTTGCAGACAAGTTCGAAAACTATATGGCAGAAGGTTTTTACTCTTTAGCTTCACCAGTTTGGTCTAACTTTGGTAAAAGAAGAGGTTTGCCAATTAGCTGTTTTGGGAGTCATGTAGCAGATGATATGGGAGATATTTTATTCTCGCAATCAGAAGTAGGTATGATGTCTAAATTAGGAGGTGGTACATCTGGTTACTTTGGTAAATTACGTCCTAGAGGTGCAGAAGTTAAAAATAATGGTTCGTCTTCGGGTTCTGTGCATATTATGCAATTGTTCGAAAAAATGGTAGATGTAGTAAGTCAAGGTTCTGTTAGAAGAGGTCGTTTTTCGCCATATTTACCAATCGATCATCCAGATATTAAAGAATTCTTAGAAATTGGTACAGAAGGAAACCCGATACAAGAGTTAACACATGGTGTAACTGTGGGAAGCCAATGGATGCAAGAAATGATTGATGGTGATGTAGAAAAAAGAAGTATTTGGGCTAAAGTATTACAATGTAGAGGAGAAATAGGATATCCTTATATATTATTTAGAGACAACGCAAACAAGGGTACTGTAGACGTTTATAAAGACAAAAATTTAGAAATTTACGCAAGTAACTTGTGTACAGAAATTATGTTGCCTTCTAATGATGATTGGTCTTTCGTTTGCTGTTTATCATCTATCAACTTATTACATTATGATAAGTGGAAAGATACAGATGCTGTAGAAACACTAACCTATTTCTTAGACGCTGTAATGGAAGAATTCATTACAAAACTAGAAGTGTTTAAAGATTCAGAAAACAGAGACGATCAGTTCACGTTCCGTTTTATGGAAAAAGCGTATAATTTTGCGAAAGATAACAGAGCGTTAGGGCTAGGTGCTTTAGGATGGCACTCTTTATTACAATCAAAATTATTGCCTTTTGATAGCCAAGAAGCTTACAATTTAAACAACGAAATCTTTAAGGTAATCAAAGAGAAGTCGTATGCAGCTTCTGAAGCCATGGCAAAAGAATATGGAGAACCAGCTATTTTAAAAGGATATGGTAGACGTAACACCACATTAAATGCAATTGCACCAACAACGTCTTCTGCATTTATTTTAGGGCAAGTATCTCAAGGTATCGAGCCAATTTGGTCTAACATTTATGTAAAAGATATTGCAAAAATTAAAACCACGATTAAAAATCCAATTTTAGAAAGTGTTTTAGAAGAAAAAGGACAAAACACAACAGATGTGTGGAGAAGTATTAGAGATAATGATGGTTCTGTACAACATTTAGAGTTTTTATCAGAATTTGAAAAAGACGTTTTTAAAACATACTCAGAAATAGATCAAAACGTAATTGTTTATCAAGCCGCAAACCGTCAAAATTATATAGATCAAGGGCAATCTATAAACATTATGGTGCATCCAGATATGCCAATTAAAGACGTAAATAAAGTATATGTTAATGCGTGGCAATTAGGTGTAAAATCTATGTATTACCAACACAGTATGAATGCTGCACAGAAATTCAAGCAAAAGAAAGAATGTGCTTCTTGTGAAGGGTAAGCATTTTTTAAATTAAAAGTAGATTAAAAAGAGAAGTAGCAATACTTCTCTTTTTTTTTGAAGCTATTTCCAGCTTTCACTACTCGCTTTTTTTATTCAAAAAAGAATAAAAAAGAGCTCAAACAAGTCGTTCAATCTGGGCTAGACTTGTTTAAATATAATTCGCTTATTTTTAACTTAATTATTCTTTTAAATAAACAGTGCAAAGTATTTTTGTATTTTCGTTATAAATTTATAAATGGAAAAGAACAAATATTATTTAGCTATCATATTTTTATTTAGTACAATAATTTCTTGTTGTCAAATTCAACATATAGAATTACCAAAAAGCTACACATCTGAAATAAATATAAATTCAGACACCCCTTTATTTAAAATATATATCGAAAAAAATGGAATCGTTTTTTTTAATGATAAAAAAATTAAAATCAAGAATTTAGGTAATATTCTTTTTAATAAACGTAATTCTATGTCTCAAGATTTGGTTCCTTTTATTATAACTGAAATCTATGCTGATAAAAATGTTTCTTACAAATATATTGAAGAAGTAAAATCTCAATTAATTAGAGCTTTATTTTTAAATATAGTTTACAAATCAGGGTCTTTGTATGGTAGTAAAGGAGTTTTGCATAAATTAGGGAAAACAACTTTACTAAATATTATTAATTATATTGATGCTGGTTTTGAAAAAAATTTTAAAGAAGAGTTAGAAAAAGAATTTTATAGCTTAAATTTTGGAAAAGTTAGCAAACTAAACCAAAAAGTAAATTATAAAAAAGTTTATTTCCTTAAAGGAGGGAAAATTAAATTAGGTGAAAAAGTTTTTAATCACAATAGTGTATCTTTATTGTATAAACATCTTAACAATGTAGATTTTTTCTATCTGATTCCAGACAAGAGAATTTCATACAACGATTATTTAAGTAACTTGGCAGAAATAATTAAAATCTATCAAAAAAATAAAAAGCATATATCTTTTATTGAAATTACAAATAATTTACAGACTGAAATAAATAAAAGTAATTTTAAATTTTAAATTAAAATTAAATGAACTGGCAACTACTCCTTTCTTTAAAGCGATTTGGTGATACACAAGAACGACCAAGAATAGCACAAGACGAAACACGTTTGGGCTTTGATGTAGATTTTGATAGAATCATTTTTTCATCAGCATTTAGAAGTTTGCAAGACAAAACACAGGTAATACCTTTATCAGAAACCGATTTTGTACACACACGTTTAACTCATAGTTTAGAAGTTTCTGTGGTGGGTAGAACTTTAGGCAGAAGAGTAGGTAAAGTGTTGTTAGAACGCCATCCACAATTAAAAGAACTTGGCTATACCTTTAACGATTTTGGGGCCATTGTTGCAGCAGCTTCAGTAATGCACGATATTGGGAATCCGCCTTTTGGGCATTCAGGAGAAAAAGCCATTGGCGAATATTTTAAAACAGGAAAAGGATTACAATACAAAGCCCAATTAACGGCCAAAGAATATCAAGATTTAATCGATTTTGAAGGAAATGCAAACGGTTTTAAAATCCTTACAGAATCTAGAGAAGGTATTTCTGGTGGTTTACGATTAAGTTATGCCACTTTAGGCGCGTTTTTAAAGTATCCTAAAGAGAGTTTGCCTAAAAAACCTACCAATCATATTGTTGATAAAAAATATGGAGTTTTTCAATCGGAAAAAGCTGTTTTTTTAGATGTGGTTCAAGAATTAGGAATGCAACAAAAATCTTCAGAAAACATTTCTTATTACAGACATCCACTAGCTTATCTAGTAGAAGCTGCAGATGATATTTGTTACACTATTATAGATTTTGAAGATGGTATCAACTTAGGTTTAATAGAAGAAGAGTTTGCACTAGAATACATGATTAAGTTGGTAAAAGATACTATTGATATTAAGAAATATCATTCTTTACAACATAAAACAGACAGAATAAGTTATTTAAGAGCTTTAGCCATTGGTGTATTAATAAACGAAGCAGTAGCCATTTTTTTAGACAACGAAAATGCCATTTTAGAAGGGAGTTTTAAAAATTCTTTATTAGATAAATGTAAGTATGAGGCACAAATAAACGACATTATTAAAATAAGTGTTGATAAAATTTATAATAGCAAAGAAGTTATTGAAAAAGAGGTAGCAGGTTATAGAATTATTGCAGATTTATTAGATGTTTTTGTAACTGCATTAAACAATAAATATAATGGCAATGCCTCTAATTTTGATAGTTTGGTACTGAACTTGTTGCCAGAAGAATATAAATCAGAAACCAATAATTTATACAATAGAATTATGCAAGTTTGTAGTTATGTATCTAGAATGTCAGATAGTTATGCTATTAGAACCCATAAAAAATTAACAGGTAATATTATTTAATAGTAATAAATATTGTCTACTTTAGTATCACTATAAATTTAGCTATAATAATTATGAAGAAAAAACTACCAATACTGCTATTATTAATTTCTTGTACTTTAGGCTACTATTTACAAAACTCTAGTTCTTTAGAAGCACAGAAATCTTATAAAATAACTTCAGATGGAGTTATAAAACCTAAACATAAACCAGAAAACGCAAGACAGAGGTATGCTGAAGAAAGAGAAAAGTATGAGTTTGACTTACAAAAAAACCCAATAACGAAGACAATCCCTAGAGCAGAGAAGAAAAAAGAGTTTGAAAAATCACTTTTGTTAAGAAAGGCCAAGCTATCAAGTAAATCTGCATCTATTTTTTCAAATACATATGTATCAAGAGGTCCTTCGAACTTAGGAGGCAGAACTAGAGCTTTTGCTATAGATATTGCAGACAATACAAGTAAAATAATGCTTTCAGGCGGTGTTAGTAGTGGTCTTTTTAGATCTATTAACGGAGGTAATAGTTGGACTCGTGTTTCATCACTAGGTGAAATACACAATGTAACCACTTTAGCACAAGATCCAAGAGTAGGTTTTCAAAATATATGGTATTATGGAACAGGAGAATGGTCTGGTAACAGCGCATCTTCTAACGGATCCGCCTACAGAGGAAAAGGAATTTGGAAATCTATAAACAATGGACAAACATGGTCTCAAATAACAGTGACTAATTCAGATTTTACTAGATTTGATAACTTTTTTGATTATGTAAATACAATAAGAGTCCATCCAATTACAGGACACTTATTTATTGCAACTACAGGTAAAATATATCGATACGATGGAACCAATATGATTGTTGAAATAGAAATGCCTTCTAATGGCCTTGGCTGGACAGATGTTGTTATAAACAACAACGGTAGAGTTTTTGCAGCAATAGAGGGAGGGTCTAACGTTGCAGGTATTTGGACCTCTCCTAATGGTACTGGATCTTGGACTAGAATTGCTCATAAAGACACCCCTGTTGATTGGGATCATCAAGGTAGAATAGTTCTAGCTAATGCTCCTTCAAATAATAGTATTATATATGTACTATACAACAATGGAAAATCAAATGTTATTGAAAATGGAAAATCAAATGTTATTGAAGCTGATTTATGGAAATATGATTTAACAACGAGTACTTGGACAAATTATTCTGCGAAACTTCCAGATGAACCCGATGGGGATTCTCCTGGAAACGACCCTTTTGCAATACAAGGCGGTTATGACTTAGTTGTATCTGTAAAACCAGATAATGAAAACTATGTAGTTATTGGAGGAACAAATGTTTACAAAATTGAAGATATTACTACCGATGAGACATTTACTAGGATAGGAGGATATAAAAACAATGCAGGATATAATTTCTATGATGAAGGTAATGTAGATCATCATCCAGATATACATGTTTTACAATTTGATCCTAATAATTATAACACACTGTTTACTGGAACAGACGGAGGTGTTCATAAAACTGTCAATATAACTCAATCTCCTACCGTATGGGAAAATTTAAACAACAACTATGTTACATATCAATACTATCATGTAGATTTAGATCCGCTAACTGGAAGTAATATAGTTATTGGAGGGGCACAAGATAATGGAACTACAATTGGAGGTACTCAAGCAGGTTTTTCTGATAATTCTCAAATGGACCTTATTTTAGGAGGTGATGGTGTTTCAGTGGGTTTAACAAGAAGAGATAATAACACAACTATACAGTATATTGCTGGTTTTCAAAATGGTATCGTTTACACAAATTACCCAGATTTTAGAGAAATTACCCCATCTGGTGCACCTACGGGCGAGGATAGTGATATTTTTATTACCTATTTTTATTTAGATCCTGATAATGTAGAAAACCTTTATTATGCAGGTAATAATACACTCTATAAGACAGATAAAACGGAGTTACTTACTACTGAAGATTGGAATAATTTGGGAGAATTATCAACAGGTGAATTATTAAGAACTTTTGCAACTACGAGAGGTAGTTATAATTCTGCAACAAGTTATCTTCTAATAGGAGGAGGTAGTGGTGGTATTTTTAAAGTAAATGATCCTAAGTCTGCCACAGACTTAACAGGAGCAATAAATATAACTCCACCAGGAGCAACAATAAATGAAGGTTCTTTAGTAGTAGGTTTAGCGATTCATCCTACCAACCCAGATATTGTTTTAGCTACCTATTCTAATTACGGGATACCAAGTATTTTTATTACCAAAAATGCAACTTCTGTAACACCAACATGGACTTTGGTTGAAAGAAATTTAGAAGCTCATTCTATTCGTTCTGCTGCAATTACTCAAGTTGATGGTGAAACTATATATTTTGTTGGAACTGCCAGAGGTTTGTATAGTTCTTCAGACCCAGAAACTAAAAATTGGCAACTAGAAGGGGCAAACTCAATTGGGTTAGCTGTGGTTAGCAGTTTAGTTTATAGACCATCAGATAATAAATTATTAATTGGAACTCATGGAAATGGAATGTTTGAAACAACAGTACAAGGAACGCTCTCTGATGATGACTTTAGAGTAAATAATACCATTACTTCTTACCCAAATCCAGCTAGAAATGAATTATTTATTACAAGTACAATTGTTGATTTAAATTTAGAGCTTAATTATTCTATTTTAGATATTAATGGAAAAACAGTTAAGCGTGGAAAATTTAATCAAGGAAAAATAAGTGTTTCAGATATTAATCCAGGTGTCTATATTCTTAATGTAAATTCAGAAGGTAAAAACTATTCTACTAAGTTTTTAAAACAATAATTATGAAAAAACTAATTTTCATATTGTTGCTTTCTTTTATTTATTCATGTGGTAATAAATATATATTAGAAAATAAATCTACTTTAAAGTTTAAAGAAACTTTTTTCACAACCTGGTCAGCAGGAATAAAAGATGGTGGTTCTGGTTATCGTATATCATTAAAACTTAATAACTCTATAGATTTAAAAAGAGATGATATTCTTTTAGAGGGTATTTATTTTAAAGGAAAATATAGTAACTTAAAAGAACAGAAAAAAGGGTTTTATCAAGGTTATGTTGGTTCTAAAGGAAACATAACAAGTGAGGAAGTTATATTAGAAAATAATAAAAAGCTAGTCGAAAAAACACCTTTCAAATTAGAAAATAATGAAGCAGTAGTTTCGTTTACACAGAGAGGAAAACGAAAATATTTTAAGATACAATTAAAAAAGAAGAATTTGAAGCATATCATGGATGTTCCAATGTAAAAAAAAGACGCTTTTAAGCGTCTTTTTTTTATAAGTAAGAAGTTAAAGTGTTTTTTAAACTACAAGCATCTAAACCAACAGTTTGTTGTAAATTAAAAACACTACCATGTTCTATAAAATTATCTG
>Ga0209653_1001742_pt1 | contig 17033 bp, 12 predicted proteins | sample SaaInl6LU_22_DNA_FD_184644 | JGI IMG/M metagenome (GOLD analysis project Ga0209653, IMG submission 184644) | Marine microbial communities from expanding oxygen minimum zones in the Saanich Inlet - ESP_116LU_22_DNA (SPAdes) (version 2) | ecosystem: Environmental > Aquatic > Marine > Intertidal...
CTACTGATTGCTTGCGCGCAATCATCTTTTCTAGGTTCACCAATACCGAGCCGTCTATTTCGATCCCATGGTCGTCAAAATGCTTAACAGCGTCTTCATAATGATGCGACGAGTCCAGAAGAGCTTTGCTAGGAATACAACCCACGTTGAGACATGTGCCTCCCAAAGTGTTATATTTTTCAATCAAAGCTGTTTTCATACCCAATTGAGCACAACGTATAGCAGCCACGTAACCTCCAGGCCCCGAACCGATAATAGCAACATCAAATTTTGTCATCGTCTTTGTTTTAATACACGTGCAAAAATACGTATTAGCTGACTAAATCAAAGTCAAATTGTTAACAATTACTCCCGCAATTCAAAATAGAATTGGAATTTAATGGTCCTAAAAATTATTATCTTGCTCAAAAAAATTACGATTATGGCATTTGATCCTGCGAAGGCAATTCAAGATTTGCAATACTTCGGTGAATTTGGTGGTGTTAATCCATCTATATCCGATTCTTCTACTTATACCTTTTTGGCTGCAAAAACGATGTTTGACACATTCGAGGGTAACGCTGATGGTTGTTATTTATACTCTAGACACTCTACCCCGTCGAACTTGTATTTATCAGTTGCTTTAGCTGCAATGGAAAATACTGAGGCCGCTTTGGTTACAGCTTCTGGAATGGGAGCTATCACACCTATCTTCTTCCACCTTTGCAAGGCTGGTGATCATGTTGTTTCTAGCAGAACTATTTATGGAGGAACCTATGCCTTCTTGAAGAATTTCGCACCTAAATTTCAGTTAAACACATCCTTTGTGGACATTACGGATTTGAAGTCCGTAGAAGCTGCCATTACCCCACAAACAAAAATACTTTACTGTGAAACCGTTAGCAATCCTTTAATGGAAATCGCTGATATTGCCGCACTATCGGTTATCGCAAAACGACATGGACTCAAGTTGGTTGTAGACAACACCTTTTCGCCTCTAAGTGTTACTCCTGCCAATTTAGGGGCCGATATTGTTATCCATAGTTTGACTAAGTTTATTAATGGCAGTAGCGATTCAGTGGCTGGCGTATTGTGTACAACCCGTGAATTGGTAGACGATATGTGTAATGTGACAGATGGTGCTGCTATGTTGATGGGGTCGACCCTCGACAGTTTAAGAGCCTCATCGATCATGAAGAACCTCAGGACCCTACACGTTCGTATACCACAACACAGCAAGAACGCCATGTATTTCGCTGAACAATTTGAGGCCGACGGCATCAAAACCATTTATCCCGGGTTAAAATCACACAAATCACACGCGCTCTATCAGTCCATCATGCACCCTGATTATGGTTATGGCGGTATGCTGGCCATAGACGTCCAAACCGAAGCCAATGCCTCAGCTTTAATGGAAGCCATGCAAGAGCGCAATGTCGGTTATCTGGCAGTGAGTCTTGGTTTTTACAGAACCTTGTTTAGTGCCTCAGGCAGTTCAACATCATCAGAAATTCCAGAAGGCGAACAAGTGAGCATGGGTCTGAGTCCGGGATTAATCAGGTTTTCCGTTGGTTTAGATAATAATGCGGCCGCCAGTTATGACAAAATTAGGGAAGCTCTCAAATCTGTGGGGCTCATTTAACACCATGTAACTATTATGAAGAGTCAAGAAATTAAACCTACTCGAGCCAAAGATCAAAAATTGGTTTCTAATGTTGAATTAAGTTTGTTCGAAGCGCTGATACCAGTGGTTATTTTGGTTGCTTTATTGGCCTTTAATGTCAGTGTTTTTAAAGACGACGCCTTGGCAGGAAGCAACCAGTTTATCCTTCTAATGGGGGGTGTGGTAGCAGCAATTGTCGGTTATTTCAACAAGGTTGGATACGAACAAATGCTTGAAGAGGTGGCGAAAAATGTTAAATCCACTACAGGGGCTTTATTAATACTACTCATGGTCGGGGCCTTGGCGGGAACTTGGCTCATCAGTGGGGTGATTCCTGCTATGATTTACTACGGTCTTCAAATTCTCAATCCGAGTATTTTCTTAGCTGCGTGTGTTGTTATCTGTGCTTTGGTATCAATTGCTACTGGGAGTTCTTGGACGACTTCAGCAACCATCGGTATCGCTCTCATTGGAATTGGCAATGCATTAGGAATAGCTGCAGGCATGACTGCTGGTGCGGTGATTTCTGGCGCCTATTTTGGCGATAAACTTTCACCCTTGAGCGACACAACCAATTTGGCATCGGCCATGGCAGGCAGCGACTTGTTTGATCATATCAAGTATATGAGTATTACTACTGTACCCACCATAACGGTTACACTCATTGTTTTTGTCATCATTGGTCTTACACAATCTACATCAGGAGTAGCGGACACCTCAATTTTATTGAATGACATCCGAGGGATTTTTAATATTAATGGATGGCTATTTTTAGTTCCATTAGCCGTAATTGCTCTGATTATTAAAAGAACACCACCTCTTCTTGCCCTGATAATTGGAACTATCCTAGGGGGTGTTTTTGCGATAATTTTTCAACCAGATGTTGTATTGAGTATAGCCAATAGTGATACTATGAGTTTCCAATCGGCTTATACAGGAGTGATGAACGCCATCACTGTCCCTACCGCGGTAGCCACCGAAAACAGTACATTAGAAGGCTTATTTTCAGCAGCGGGCAAAGGGATGAGCGGGATGTTGGGAACCATATGGCTGATCATTTGTGCGATGGTTTTTGGCGGTGTCATGGAGGCTATTGGCGCCTTGTCCCGAATTAGTTCTGCATTATTGGGCTTGGCCAAATCTGTTTTTGGATTGTTCGCCAGTACTGTTGCCAGCTGTTTGGCCCTCAATGTTACAGCCTCAGATCAATATTTGGCGATTGTAGTACCTGGAAAAATGTTTAAAAATGCCTTTGATAAAAAAGGACTGGATCCCGTTAATTTGAGTAGAACACTTGAAGACTCGGGCACTGTAACTTCTGTTCTTGTACCATGGAACACTTGTGGCGCTTACCAATCTGGTGTCTTGGGAGTTTCAGTGGTGGACTACTTCGCTTTTGCTATTTTCAACTGGCTCAGTCCATTCATGACCCTTATTTTTGCTGGATTTTCAATCAAAATCAAGCAATTAATGGTTTCGGAAGCATAAGAATCTCGACGTCTATCAACAAAAGATCAAACCTTTAAAAGTTCTAATTAAAATATGCTAATTTAGTCGGAATTCAGCCTCTTTTCTTGTAAATTTGACGATTCAAACCAAAAAAAAATATTAAATGGATAAAGGAAATTCTTCTTCACCCAATGGACAGGCCAAATGTCCTTTTGCTCCTGCATCTCAAAGGCATACAGCAGCAGGTGCATTTTCTAATTCTAGTTGGTGGCCCAATCAATTGAATTTAAAAATGTTGCATCAAAATGCACCAATGACCAGTCCTTATAAGGAGGGGTTTAATTACGCTGAGGCCTTCAATAGTCTAGATTTAGACGAACTGAAAAAAGATCTATACGATTTAATGACCGATTCAAAAGACTGGTGGCCAGCTGATTACGGTCATTATGGTCCGTTTTTCATAAGAATGGCATGGCATAGTGCAGGCACCTATCGGGTGGGTGATGGTCGCGGAGGTGCGTCGGCAGGTACGCTCCGTTTTGCACCATTAAACAGTTGGCCCGACAACGGTAACTTAGATAAAGCCAGAAGATTGTTATTACCAATCAAGCAAAAATATGGCAGTAAAATATCTTGGGCCGATTTGATGGTACTGACAGGTAATTGTGCTCTAGAATCTATGGGATTCAAAACTTTTGGTTTCGCCGGTGGCCGCGAAGACGTTTGGGAACCTGAAGGAGATATCTATTGGGGTCCTGAGACCGAGTGGTTAGGAGATGAACGTTACAAAGGTGACAGAGAACTAGACAATCCTTTAGGTGCGGTTCAAATGGGATTAATTTATGTTAATCCAGAAGGTCCAAATGGTAATGCCGATCCAAAATCAGCTGCTCGTGATATCAGAGAAACTTTTGGTAGAATGGCCATGAATGACGAAGAGACTGTTGCACTTATTGCTGGTGGTCATACTTTTGGTAAGATGCATGGCGCTGGCGATCCGTCACATGTCGGGCCTGAGCCTGAAGGTGCGCCAATAGAAGCACAAGGGTTAGGTTGGCTAAGTAGTTTTGGCAGTGGCAAAGGTGTTGACACCATAACCAGTGGCCTAGAAGGTGCTTGGACCCCTACGCCAACAACTTGGGATAGTAGCTATTTTGACACCTTGTTTGGATATGAATGGGAATTGTTTAAAAGCCCTGCTGGGGCACAACAATGGCGTCCTAAAAACAATGCTGCGGCAGATGCCGTTCCTGATGCTCACGATAAAACAGTGAAACATCCTCCAGTTATGGCAACTACCGATATTGCTATGATAGCTGATCCTTCTTATCTCGAAATTTCTAAAAGATTTCATGAACATCCAGAGGAATTGGCTGATATGTTTGCCAGAGCCTGGTACAAATTAACGCACCGAGACATGGGGCCTGTGTCCCGCTATTTAGGACCTGAAGTACCAAAAGAAACATTGATTTGGCAAGATCCAATTCCTGTTGCTAACTATGAGACAATAAATGACAGCGATATCGCTACCTTAAAACTTAAATTACTTAGTTCGGGTTTATCTATTACCGAAATGGTTATGACAGCTTGGGGATCGGCGGCAACATTTAGAGGATCCGACAAACGCGGTGGCGCAAATGGTGGAAGAATTCGACTTGAACCTCAAGTCAGTTGGGAAGTCAACCAACCACAACTTTTGACCAAAGTTTTGGAAGTGCTAGAAAAAATTCAAGCGGAATTTAACCAAGCCCAATCGACCAACAAAAAAGTCTCTATGGCCGACTTGATTGTGCTTGCTGGATGTGTTGGTGTTGAAGCGGCTGCAAAAAATGGCGGCACAGACATCAAAGTCCCATTTTCGCCGGGCAGAACAGATGCGAATCAGGCGGAAAGTGACGTAGAGTCTTTAGCTCACCTGGAACTCAGAGCCGATGGTTTTAGAAACTTTGTGAAGTCTAATCAAGATAGAGCTGCAGAGGAGTTACTTCTAGACAGAGCTCAACTCCTAACCCTGTCAGCACCTGAAATGACCGTTTTAGTTGGCGGTATGAGAATGCTTGGCGCGAATACCGATCAATCCAAATTAGGGGTTTTTACAGACAAAACAGACACGCTTTCCAATGACTTTTTTGTCAATTTGTTAGACATGAACATCACTTGGGAAAAAGCGGGTCAATCCGATGATTTATTCATTGGCAAGGATCGTCAGACAGGCGCCACCAAGTGGACAGGAACAAGAGTTGATTTGATTTTCGGATCTAATTCTCAATTGCGCGCACTTGCGGAAGAGTACTCTTGTTCAGATGCCAAGACGAAATTTGTTCAAGACTTCGTGCACGCCTGGTGCAAGGTGATGGACTTGGACAGATTTGACTTACAATAAATGAACAGGTATTTTCTTTTTTTAAAAATGGCGGTAACCCCGCCATTTTTTTTTGACTAAAACTCATTCAGAATGCAAGGCGTATCAACAGTTAACTTAAATCATTGCAGTTATTTATGGCTGGAATGTTTCATTCATTCACTTGGTTGAAATTAAAAAAAGAAAAAATAAGCCAAATTGAAGATCAATTAATAAAAGATGGGTCATCAAACCCCTACATACTTCAAAAAATAATGAGTAATTTGCCTTTAAAAGGTTTAATAGTGTCGATACTAATCAAATATTTAGAAGGCCGTTGGAAGAGTATGACATATGCGTGTCAGGGATTGTGGCATTTAATAAAAACTGAAACTCAATTTATTTTTCATTTCGCAATGGGGGTTTTAACCTGCTTACTAGGGTGGTACTATAACATTTCGATCTCAGAATGGCTCATACAAACCTTGGTGATAGCCGCAGTTTTATCAGCCGAGGCTCTCAATACCGCTATTGAAAAACTATCTGATTTGGTTGAACCAAAATATAGCAAAACCATTGGGCAAGTCAAAGATATGGGTGCTGCAGCTGTTTTTATTGGCGTTATTGCAGCTGTAGTTATAGCCGCTTTGATTTATATTCCTAAGATTTTTAATTCTTAAAGACAGCTATGACATTGCATTTTGTATTTTTGTCTAAACAGCAATAGTTCATGGCTACACGAAAAAAGAACAGCTCCTCCAAGACGCTAAAGGTTAGAACACCCATGTCGGATCAGCAGCGTCTCCTACTAGGGAGTTTTATCGTGATTTTTGGCCTTATTTGCTTAATTGCATTTGTGTCATTTTTCTTTACTGGTAATGCGGACCAAAGTATTTTAAATGATTTTACAGATCGCGAAAGTCAAGCTGAAAATATCTTAAACAAACTTGGGGCGGCATTGAGCGATTTCTTTATCCGCAAAGGACTCGGTTTGTCGTCGTTTATTATTGCGCTATTATTCATTTGGACTGGAATTGTTGTCATCACAAAAAAGTCTATCGCAAAACTTAAAAAGAGATGGTTTTGGGGGCTGTATCTCAGTCTCTTATTAGCGCTGTTTTTTTCATTAGCTATTCCTACGCATGCCGTTCTAGGCGGCACCATTGGTTTTGAGAGTGTGGATTGGCTTAACGACTACTTAGGCCCCTTGGGAACCGCTTTTCTATTATTATTTGGAGGAATTCTATACTTGACCCTGCGATTAAGGTACAGCTTTAAGACACCACCAAAAGCCCAAGTGTCAGATGATGCTGCTGAAGTGCATGAATCCCACCTTGAGCCCGAGGAGGATAGTTCTGAAACAGAAATTTTAATCCAATCAGAAGAAGAAGAAGAAGAAGAAGAAGAAGAACCGGAGTTGACACCTATTTTAGACGATGATATTGAAATAGAGGTCACCCGTTCCTTTAACGAAAAAGAAGAATCTCATAATTTAGCTGATAAATTAGTCACCGATTTTGGTCCAGTTGACCCTACCCTAGACTTGCCAAATTTTCGTATGCCGCCTTTAAGTCTGTTAAAACAGTATGATACTGAAAACATTACGATAGACAAGGATGAACTCAAAGACAATAAGGATAAGATTGTTGATACGCTCGCGAATTACAATATCGGAATCGCCAACATCAAAGCAACCATTGGTCCAACTGTGACCATGTATGAAATTGTGCCAGAGGCTGGCATTCGTATTTCTAAAATTAAAAATTTAGAAGATGACATCGCACTTTCATTATCTGCTCTCGGTATTCGGATTATCGCTCCTATTCCAGGAAAGGGAACCATAGGTATAGAGGTACCCAATAAAAAATCGACCACGGTCTCGATGAGATCGGTAATAGCTTCCCAGAAATTTCAAAAGTCAGAAATGCAATTGCCCATTGCATTAGGGAAAACCATTAATAATGAAACCTATGTTGTTGATTTAGCTAAAATGCCTCACCTTTTAATGGCAGGTGCAACAGGGCAAGGTAAATCCGTAGGACTGAATGCCATTTTGACCTCGTTGCTCTATAAAAAGCACCCCGCCGAAGTCAAATTTGTCCTAGTAGATCCAAAGAAAGTTGAGCTCACACTGTTTAACAAAATTGAAAGGCACTATTTGGCCAAACTACCTGACACTGAAGAAGCTATTATAACGGATACGTCAAAAGTAGTTCAAACGCTAAATTCTTTATGTGTAGAAATGGATCAGCGGTATGAATTACTCAAGTTGGCCATGTGTCGCAATATCATTGAATACAACGAAAAATTTAAGTCTCGTAAGTTGAATCCAGAAAACGGACATCACTTTTTGCCTTATATCGTTCTCGTGGTCGATGAGTTCGCAGACTTAATCATGACAGCAGGAAAAGAAGTTGAAACCCCCATTGCACGGTTAGCACAGCTAGCAAGGGCTATTGGAATCCATTTAATTATTGCTACTCAAAGACCTTCTGTCAATGTAATCACAGGTTTGATTAAAGCCAATTTTCCTGCTAGAGTAGCCTTTAGAGTGGCGTCCAAGATCGATTCACGTACCATTTTAGACAATGCCGGGGCAAATCAACTTATTGGTCGTGGAGATTTGCTGTTTACCCAAGGTAACGAGACGCTGAGATTGCAATGTGCCTTTATCGATACTCCAGAGGTGGAAGAAATTACTTCCTTTATTGGGGCTCAAAAGGCCTATCCCGATGCCTATATGTTACCAGAATTCGTAAGTGAAGAGGGTGGCTCCGGAATAGATATGGATCCTAACGACAGAGATGCACTGTTTTATGAAGCCGCACAAGTCGTGGTGACCCATCAGCAAGGTTCGGCATCACTTTTGCAAAGAAAGTTAAAACTAGGTTACAATAGAGCGGGACGCATCATTGACCAATTGGAGTCCGCTGGTATAGTGGGTCCTTTTGAAGGAAGCAAAGCCAGACAGGTTTTAATTAGCGATATCGCAGGACTAGATAACTTTTTAAATATTTAAATATGACTCCGTTGAGCAAACTATTTTTAAGTGCTATTTTTTTTAGTTGTAGTACTATTCTCTTTGGACAATCTTCTCCAGAGGCCAAGGCTCAGTTGAACCGGGTAAGCCAAGTTGTGAGTGCTTTTAACAATATTGAAATTGACTTTACCTACGAATTAATCAATACCGAGGCCGATATCAATCAAAAAACAAACGGCTCTATTCTCATATCTGGTGATCAGTATAAACTCAATATATTGGGGATAACTCGGATTTTTGACGGAGCCAAATTGTATACCATCAGTCCAGAAGACGAAGAAATTACTATTTCGAGTGGATCGAGTGACGGAGACGAAACCATTTCTCCTAACGAGATGTTACAGTTTTTCAATACCGGCTATCATGCTAAAATGGATATCACTCAAAAAATACCTGGCCGTATCATTCAATTTGTCAAACTGGTTCCTGTCAAAAAAAATAATGATGTCAGCTATTTGCTATTGGGTATAGACAAGGCAACGAATATGATCTATCGCCTGATTGAGATAGGCTCCGAAAACACCAAAACTGTAATTACCGTAAACAGCTATAAAGCAAATACTTCACTGCCTACAAATACCTTTAAATACGATCCTAAAGCTTATCCAGGCTATTTCATCAACAAACTAGACTAGGTAATGAAAACGCTCGATCGTTATATTTTTGTTTCCTATCTCAAGACCTTTTTTAGTGTCTTTGCGGTAATCATGATGATATTTTTACTGCAGTCTGTTTGGCTTTACATTAATGAATTGGCCGGTAAGGATCTCGATTTAATTATTATCGGCAAGTTTTTACTTTTCATTTCCCAACGTCTTGTGGTGCTGGTTTTGCCTTTGACCATTCTTCTGTCCTCCATTATGGTTTTTGGCAACTTTTCGGAGAATTATGAGTTCGCAGCGATGAAATCAGCCGGTATTTCCTTGTTGAGAGGCATGCGTAGCGTTGGGGTTTTTATAGCATTTCTTGCTGTAATAACCTTTTTCTTCTCGAACAATGTCATTCCTTCGGCAGAGTATAAACTCTTTAATCTGAGAAGAAATATAGCCCAAGTTAAACCTGCTATGGCCATAGTTGAAGGTCAATTTAGTGATCTCGGAGGTATGAATATCAAAGTGGGGAATAAATACGGAGTTAATGGTGAGTACCTCGAAGATGTCACCATTCATATGTCAACGTTCAATAGACCAGGAAACTACAAGGTAGTCAAAGCTGAAAAGGGAATGTTGATGACACAGGAGGACGCTGATGTGCTTCAACTCAAGTTGTACAATGGTAACTATTACAACGAATTGCAGCCCAAAGATTTCGAAGAAAGAAAAAAGAAACAGCACGTTAAAAGCGCTTTTGAATCTTATACTATCAATGTGGATCTGTCCGAGATTAACAATGTCGATTTTGAAGATCAGGCATTTAATAATCGTTACAATATGCTCACCATCAATGAGCTAGGCCTTACAATAGATTCTCTATCGCATAAAACTTCGAACTCTTATGCCCAATTGTCAGAATCGGTTTACGATAGAACATCGGTACGAAATTTGGATCTAAATTTAACACCACTCGAAACTGATTCCATCTACCAAAACTCCATTTACGATCTTTATTCCGTCGAGCAAAGAAAGCGTATGGCCGATTTGGCACTGGGTAATGTTCGCAGCAGCAGGCAGTTGTTATATGAAAGTCAAAAAAAAATTCAATTAGAAACTCAAAATTTAAACTTGCATGTGATTGCTTGGCATGAAAAGTTTGCATTGGCGCTAAGTTGTTTGATCCTATTCTTTGTTGGTGCTCCCATTGGAGCTCTGATTCGAAAGGGCGGTTTTGGGTTGCCCATTGTTATCGCCATGGTGTTGTTTTTGACTTACCATTTTTTAAATATTTTCACCAAGAATAGCGCAGAGGACGGCAGTTTTCACCCTGTACTAGCCACCTGGTTTTCTACTTTCATTATGCTACCCCTAGGATTATATCTGACCAATCGTGCAACGAAAGATCGACCTGTTTTTGAGGCCGATCAATTGATAAAGCCCTTGGTTAATTTATTAGTAAAACAGCGCAAAGAGACCAATGGTAATGAGCGTTACAGTCAAATCTGGCAAGAATACCAACAACACGCCAAGCTCACCTTGATTTTATATTTTTTGCTGCTTTCAATATTGTTCCTGGATTATGGCACCCGGGGCTTAGATTGGCCTGTAGTACAGGGCATAATAAAAGTGACTGTGATCCTTATCGGGATTGTGTATGTAACTTCTTTGTTTCGAGCACTATCACTACAATCGGGTTTGTACAAAACTATCGGTGTCATCAACCGATTTCAAACTAATCTCATATTAATCGCGGCCCTTCCCCTATATGGCTTGTATTATTATTACATGAAAAATCAAATACAAGAAGATTTAAAGACCCTATAAATGACACCTAATTCACCTATATTTGCTGCTATGACAGAGCCAAGCATCCATTTGAACAGCATTGAAGAAGCCATCGAGGACATCAAAGCTGGTAAAATTATCATTGTTGTCGATGACGAGAATAGAGAAAACGAAGGTGATTTTATGGCAGCGGCTGAAAAAGTAACACCAGAAATGATCAATTTCATGGCTACTCATGGCCGTGGACTCATTTGTACACCATTGACAGAAGAACGCTGTGAATTTCTTCGTCTCGATAGAATGGTACGTGACAATTCCGATCCCATGGAAACGGCTTTTACAATTTCCGTAGACTATAAAGGCGACGGGGTTACTACTGGAATATCTGCAGCAGATCGTTCTAAAACGATTCAGGCTTTAATTCATCCAGACACCCCAGCAAATGCATTTATCCGTCCTGGACACATTTTTCCTTTGATTGCCAAAGAGGGGGGTGTTTTGCGTCGCACAGGACATACCGAGGCTGCTATAGACATGGCACGGCTAGCAGGATTAGCTCCAGCAGGTGTCATCGTAGAAATCATGAATGAAGATGGTACAATGGCACGGCTTCCTGATTTATTAAAAGTAGCTCAACGCTTTGATTTAAAAATCATTTCTATCGAAGATTTGGTTGCCTATCGGATGCAGCACGATTCATTGATTAATAAAATTGAGGATTTTTCATTTTCGACGCGTTTTGGAAATTATAGATTGCGGGCCTATGAGCAAACCACCAATAAGCAAGTACATCTGGCCTTAACGAAGGGACATTGGGAGATAGATCAGCCCGTTTTAGTTAGAGTTAATTCTTCATCTGTTAATAATGACATTCTGGGCACCTTAACTAACAACGCCGAGGCACATTTGGATGCTGTTTTTCAAAAGATTGAAAAGCATGGATCGGGAGCGGTAATTTTTATTAATCAACAGGCCCCATCTGGAAGTCTGTTACATCGTCTAAGACAGCTGAAGGAGATGCAATCTCACGACAGTATGGCTAAGGCTCCTCAAGTAGCTATGGACCACAAAGATTTTGGCATTGGTGCTCAAATACTTCACGATTTAGGTATTTCAAAAATAAAATTGATGACTAATAGCACTCAAACCAAACGGGTGGGTATGATTGGTTATGGCCTTGAAATTGTCGATTATATTCCCTACTAAAAAATTTTCAACTAAGCTGCTCTTAACAAACATCACCCTGTGTTAAACCACTTTTCCAATCAAGGTCGCCATGAGTTCAGCCCTTTGCTCGACTTCTGTCGGTGTCATTCCTAATTTAATAAGGCAAGAAATGTTTCGTCCTAAGAAAGCATCAGAGCGTTGAAAATTTTGCCTTCCTATGCGTGCCAAACCAATTTTCTGAGCTTCGTTTAAGTTATTTAGTGCATTTCCCCATTTAAGATGATCCCATTGCCTCACATAATGCCAATTGTTGTCCAAATAATGAAAACAGTCACCTATGCCCTGATCTGCAAATAACAGCATGGCAGCTTTAGTTTGTTCTTCGGTGGGTAAAAAGAAATTTAAAAAGGCATAACTCTCTTCACCTCCTTCGGGAACGCGCCGAAATTCTATTTCAGGAATTCGAGCCAAAGCGGTTTTCAAGATGTGGTAATAGTGTTTTTGGTGTCTAAGAAACTCCGGCAACCGCCGGACTTGAGCCAATCCTACTGCGGCATTGAGCTCTGAAATTCTAAAATTGTATCCAAGGATAGGGTGCCCATCGGTCCCTCGATTTGATCCCAAATGATCGTGACCATGATCCGAATATTGATCTAACAATGGAGCGAACAAATCGTTATTGGTAATCACAGCGCCTCCCTCACCACAAGTTATTGTCTTAACCGCATCAAATGAAAAGCATCCCAAGTCTCCAATGGTTCCCAAATTTTGTCCTTTATAGGTGCCACCAATGGCTTGACAAGCATCCTCTATAAGTAGAAGGTTTTCTGTCTTACAAATAGATTTTAGGGCGTCCATATCAGCCATACTACCGCACATATGTACAGGCATAACAGCTTTAGTTTTTGCGCTAATGGCTTGTGCTACGGCTGCAGGTGACATGGTTAAGGTGTCATCTATATCAACCAAAACTGGTGTGGCACCAACCATTAAAACAGCTTCAAAACTAGCAACAAAAGTAAAAGCGGGGACTATCACCTCGTCCCCTGCTCCTATTCCAGCCACAACCAAGGCCGATGTTACGGCTGCTGTACCACTGGACAAAAGCTGCGCATGTTTTACATTTAATTGTTGGCATATTTCCAACTCCATAGCTTTCGCTTTCCAATGGCCTTGACGTTGATTATCAAAACCATAACGCATGAGTACACCACTATTCAGTACATCCTGGACTTCTTTGCGTTCGGCCTCGCCAAATAACTCAAATCCCGGCATTAATTGACTTTGATTTGTAGCACGCTGTTATCAATGGATTTTCTAACCTTGGGCATAGCTGCAAAAGGATCATCTTGGGCGCGGTACCCGATAGGCATTAAAAGGACGGATTTGAGACCTTTCGACTTTAAATCTAGCACGCGATCGTACTCATCGGGTGTAAAACCTTCCATGGGGCAAGCATCTATGCCCTCCATAGCACAAACAGTTAACATATTACCCATGGCTAAATAGGCCTGCTTGGCGGCCCAAGAATCAATTTCAACCTGAGATTTGCTGCCAAATTCTTTTAAAACAGCCGATCTAAAACCAGCTAAAATTTCTGGTGATGTCCCCCGTTGATGGATAATCCGATCGAAAAATTCATTGATATAGGCATCGTTTATATTTAGGTGGGTGCAAAATAGTAACAAATGCGATGCTTGAACCACTTGTTGTTGATTCATGCTTACCGGAAGAAGCTCCTTTTGAAGACTTTTATTCTGAATAACCAACAGTTTGACTGGTTGTAAACCATAAGACGACGCAGATAGGTTAAACGCTTTTATCAATAGGTCCACCACTGAATTGGGGATGGTTTTTTGATCATCAAATTTTTTGCATGCATAACGCCATTCTAAAGCTTCTATTGAGGTCATCGAGTTATATTTTGCATAAAAATAGGTATTCTGCGCGTCAAAATAAAGCCAGTCAATAAGAATGATTCATTAAAAGAACCAGAGTCTTATAGCTAGGGCAGTTACTACGATCATCATTGCTCTTCGCACCAGGACATCACCTTTTGCAACAGACCATCTGCTAGCCAACCAGGCTCCTGAGATATTGCCAATTGAAAGTACCAGACCATAGACCCAATTTATGCTGTCGTTTAGGGCAAAAACGATCAAAGCACCCAAGGTGTAAATAGAAACAATAGCCACTTTGGAGGCATTAGACCGGACCAAGGACATCTTATTGAAGTAGGGCAGAAAAACTAAAATAACCAAGCCAATACCAGCATTTAAAAAGCCACCATAGATACCAATAAAAAAGAAAGAGAGAATAGAAATCCACAAATGCCAACCGGTGGTTTTCGCAGATATGTTGTTGGGTTTGAGTTTGGGTGTGAAGGCGATCATCAGCACCACAAAAATCATTACCACAGACAATATTTTTTTAAACAAATCTCCTGAAATTTCAATGGCAATTTGCGCTCCAATAAGAGCTCCAAAAAGTGCGCTTATACCGCAATAAAGACTGAACGGAAAATCGGCCACCCCTTTAGATTTGAAGCCAGCTGTCGCAGAAATAGTTTGAAAAAATATAGCGACTCTGTTAGTACCGTTGGCCAAAGCTGGTGGTAAACCTAAAAAAATTAATGTTGGTAGAGTTAACAAGGTACCTCCTCCTGCAATGGTATTGACAATACCAGCAACGAAACCAACAGCTATCAAGAGCAAGGCATTCCAGTCTAAATCGGCAATCAAAAGTGCGCTCATGAGGCAAAATTAAGATAAAGTCAGATGATGTCTTTTAATTTGACACAAAACCTTTGAAAGAATTCAAAAAGGATTCTATATTTGCAACCGCTAAGGAGAAATGGCAGAGTGGTCGAATGCGGCAGTCTTGAAAACTGTTGAGGGTCACACCTCCGGGGGTTCGAATCCCTCTTTCTCCGCAACATATCCCCGTAGTTAAACTACGGGGTTTTTGTATCTTAGCAGGGTGTAATCTAATCCTCTTCAATGGAATTAAATATTGGTATTGACGCAATAGGCTACTATGTTCCCCAATTAATGGTGTCCATGAAAGATTTGGCTGAAGCTAGAAACCTCCCTTACGACAAACTTCATTTGGGATTAGGCCTTTCGGCAATGGCCATACCCGATAAGGATGAGGATGCAGTCAGTTTTGCCGCCAATGCTTTGATTAAACTTATCGAGGTTAATCAAATTGATCCCAAAACCATTGGAAGGGTTTATTTGGGAACTGAAAGTGCGGTCGATAGCTCTAAGCCAACCGCTACTTATGCCGTTGGAGCGGTTGAACGCTTACTGGAAACGAATTACGGTCCAAGAGTTTTTAAGAATTGTGATGTGGTAGATATGACTTTCGCCTGTGTAGGTGCGGTTGATGCTCTGCAGAATTGTCTGGATTGGGTCAGAGTTGACACAAAAAGGAAGGCAGTGGTAATCGCGTCGGATGTATCAAAATACGACCTGAATTCTACAGGAGAATACACTCAGGGCGCTGGGGCAGTCGCTCTGTTGATCAGTCACGAACCTTCCATATTATCGATCGCTGATCATTGGGGTGTTGGCATGGAAAGCGTCAATGATTTTTTCAAACCACGACGCGAAATCAGTAAGTCTGAGATTATCCATGATTTAAAAGAATTGTTAAATATTGATGATTCTCAAGAAGTTATAACTCAAAAACTACATCAGTCTACGTCAACATTTTGGAGTGACAGAAAGGCAACTTTTGAGTTGTTTAAAGAAGAGCCTGTTTTTGAGGGACAGTTTTCTAATCAATGTTACGAGGCCCGGGTCAGTGAGGCTTTAGACCATTTGTCATCTCAAACTTCGATTAATTATAACCAGGATTGGAATCACTTGATCTTCCACCTACCCTATGCCTTTCACGGTCGTCGTATCATTTTTGAAAATTGGCTCAAGTGGGTAAAAGATAGTGATGATATGGCAACTCTAGAAAGTGAAATTGGTTCCCAGCAAGAAGCTGACCCCAAAGAATGGCAAAAGTTGGCTCGAAAATCTAGTATCTACAAACAATTTGTGTCTGATCGTATTGCACCCTCAGAAAGGGCGTCGTCTGAAATTGGCAATATGTACACCGCGTCTATATTTATGGCTTTCGTGAGTCTATTGGCCAACGCCCTAGAACACAAGCTTGACTTAGCAGGTAATAAGGTTGGTTTTATAGCCTATGGAAGTGGTTCCAAGTCTAAAGTATTTCAGGGCGTGATTCAATCCAATTGGCTCAAAAAGGTTAATACTTTAAATCTATTTGTAGATTTATCCTCTAGACAAAAAGCTAGTATTAAGGAATATGAGGACTTGCACGATCTGAAAACACAGACACCATTAACAACCGGTGGCGTAAGACTTAAGAATATTACAGATCAAGGCGACTTCAAGGGCTTTAGGAATTACCTCTAAAACAAAATCACTTTAACAAATCGTTATCTTCTGGCTGCTGCAAGACATCCACCTTGTTGAGTTTAGAAAACATCATTTTTGTTCGTGTTGTTACCAAATTATCCAATTCGCGATCGGCTTCTCTCAATTTTCTTTGAGTTTTTTCTAGGACTTCCCCGAATTTCCCAAATTCAGTTTTTACTGTTCTAAGAATCTGCCACACTTCACTAGACCGCTTCTGAATGGCTAAGGTCTGGAAGCCCATCTGAAGAGAGTTTAAAAGAGCTGCCAAGGTTGTCGGTCCTGTCACTACTATCTTGAATTCTCGCTGTAATTGGGCGATCAAATCGGGACTTCTGACTACTTCGGCATACAATCCTTCGAACGGCAAAAACATAATACCAAAGTCTGTTGTATTCGGTGGATCTATATATTTAGAAGAAATATCTTTAGCGAATTTCTTGATTGAAACAGCTAGGGCCTTTTGCGATAATTCGATCGCTATAGTATCGCCCGCATCGTATGCAGCTTGCAACCGGGCATAATCTTCTTGAGGGAACTTAGCGTCTATAGGAAGATAAACATAGTTCTTGTTGGTGTCTTG
>Ga0209653_1001743_pt1 | contig 17030 bp, 45 predicted proteins | sample SaaInl6LU_22_DNA_FD_184644 | JGI IMG/M metagenome (GOLD analysis project Ga0209653, IMG submission 184644) | Marine microbial communities from expanding oxygen minimum zones in the Saanich Inlet - ESP_116LU_22_DNA (SPAdes) (version 2) | ecosystem: Environmental > Aquatic > Marine > Intertidal...
CTTCAACTTCGTTGCCATAAGGCTCACGAAGATAGTATTCTAATGCCTGTTGTCTTTCATCCGTTGTTTCGGTTTCAAGATAACCAATGGCATCTTCTATCTCGTTTTCTAATATTGCTTTTAGTTTTTCGCTCATTATAATACCTTTGGTATTCCTTTAAACAATCCAGTTATTATTGACTTGAATAGGTTTGTGCCATGACTCCATAGGAGATTCATCTAAACCTACTGCTAAATATCTAAACGCATCGGAAGCATGAGATGACCAATCGTGTAATGGTCTGTCATGAAACACATTGCGTTTTTCATCAAACACTCGTCTGTAGTTACGAAGTGCATCTAATCCTTGTTTTACCTTTTCAGGATCAAACCAGCATCTAGGCAATAATCGTCTGGCTGCCTGTATGCCGTCATGTACATTTAGTTTGGGTGCGATGGTGATTTGTAATCCAGCGTCTTCCAACATTTCTTTTCTTGACTTACCTGTACCGAGTTCCCTAACGGCAACATCGTGAGGAAGAATGTGTGTTGCATACATCCAATCGTTTTCTTGTAGCCAGCTAACATAATAATCAAGACCAACACCATGATTTTCCACATAGTCGACTAACCTTACCTCTTTGTTTACTAATTGTGCTACCCAGATAGCAGTAGAATCAGACATACCTAAATCCCAGCCAGTGTATGTTCTTGCTAAACCATCAGGTTCTATTTCTACTAATCTGCCTTTTTCTTCTAAATCATGAATGAGTTTAGAATAGTACGCACCTTCGACAGGAGCTTGGAATGAACACTCAAACTCTTGCATATATTTATCTTCGCCCATTTCATCAAATGCGGCTTTTAATTCTGATTTAGGCAGTAGTTCTGTTTCTGATGCCTTAAATTCTAATAGAGACCAACCTTCGTTTTTTTCACCTTTATCTCTTAAGTCTTTAAAATGGTTTTGACCTTTGGGTGTACCCATCGCAATACAATAGCCTTGTCGGTCAGCTAGAGCTGGTCTTAAAATCTCGGTAAATAGAGAAGGGTTAACATCTCCTATTTCATCAATAACAACTCCGTCAAGATAGATACCTCGAAGAGAGTCTGGGTTGTCAGCTCCATACAGAGATATACGCCTGCCCATAAAGTCCACTCGTAGTTCTGCAATGTTCGCCTTTCCACCAAGCGGTCTAGTGTACTCAAGAAGATAATCCCAAGCTACTCGTTTCGCCTGATTGTAAGTTGGTGCAATATATGCGTATCTAGGGTTTTTATTATCGGATTTTAACGCTGAATGTATCAGTTGGTTAATCGCACACACAGTTTTACCCATCCGTCTATGAGCAACGACTACAGAGAATCGGTTGTTCTTTACCAGTTGATGTATCTGTTTTTGTGGAGCACGAGGCTCGTATCCTGTTTTTATTGGTTTATGCGACTCCATATGGGTCATCGCTCCTGTTTAAGTTGTTCCATTCTCTCTAATCTAGCTTCACGAGTTAGATAGAGCCATTGTTCTAAATCTTCGTATGTTCTGTTACAAGAGATACAACGATTGTTATTCATCCGACAAGTTCCTGTGCAAGGGCTGTCGTCTAACATTTCCATCGTTTTCTTGCTGCTTTACCTCTTTCACCTGTCCAGCTTTTACTTCTAGCACAGAAAGATTTTCTGCGTTTGGCTGCTGCTGAACCTTTTTTAACTTTGCCAGTGACTGGTGCTTTTAGTTTACTTCCAGTTTCTCTGTTGTATTTTGCACGACCTTTAGCTGTTAATCCTGCACCTTGTTTTACAGAGCGTTTTTCACCTCTACCTACAGATAGGTTTACTTTTTTCTTTTTAACAGCCATTATTTTACTAACTTACATTTGTATTTTTTAACAGGTTGTTTGTGTATTTTTCTTTTCATTTTTTCACAAACATACTCTTTATCATCTTTGATGACTATTTTTGTTTCTTGTGCATAAGAAATACAGGAAACCATTATTAAGATAAATAGTATTTGTTTCATGCCCACTCTGCCTTTTGTATTCGTATAGGACCTATGTTTATAAGAAAGTAGTCTACAGGGTATGTTATCCCTTCTGACTTGATTTCACCCTCATACCATTCAAATCCAATGTTAAAACCCATATACCAATGCCATGACCAGTTATTCATACACAATCACCCACGCTTTTTAGTAGTTCTGTTAGACTTCTTTTTGGTTGTTTTTTTTGTTTTTTTCTTTTCTGTTTTGGCTGCGTTTTTAAAGTCTTTAGCTGTTGGTCGTTTTGGGTCGTTTTTTCCACGCATTTTTTCTCCTGAACCTTTTTCAATTCTTTTGCGTTTTGCATGGATATTCCTATATAAAGACATTGTTATTTACCTTTCGGTTTCCTGTGTGTTAAATATTTACTGTTTTTCGTGTGTGTAGCACCAGACATTAGACGACCATTGTGCTTGTGTGTTTTGCCTGTATAGAGTCTGCCGCTTGGTAGGTAATGTGGTACGCCTTTAGCCATTATTTGTACTTTCTCATTTTTTCTGCGTGCTCTTCATCTATGATGTCTTGTGATACTTTCATAGCCCTATTTTTTCTAACCATTTTTTCTGCAATATTATAAACATCGTCCATTGATGTAGCTTGATCTGCTATCTTTCTTCCAAGAGCGTTGTTATATAAATCCATTTGTTTTTCAGAATCGCCTTGACCTGTGCCCATAGCACCAATAAATGGCACATATTCTGACTCATGAACATCGCCAGCAAATTCAGCAAGTAATGGCATTTCTCTTTGTAAGTTAGCCTGCCATACTAAATGCCTAAAAGCGTCTTGATTACCGCCTACTTTACCATCATCAGGAAATCTTAATTTAGCTTCTTTAATAGCATAGTCACCATCAAGTAAGTCTCTATAGCCTATTTCTGATTGCTGACCGCTAGATAAGCCTAAAGATTGTAATAGCTGATAGATGTTCATTTTTTCTTTTTATAGCCTACTTTTTTAGTTTTCTTTTTACCTTTGCAACCTGCCATAATTTTCTCCTAGTATAAAATTTATAGTACCCTAGTTTGTAATGAGAATGGGCGACTTTATTATATAAAAAATGGGGGTGGGGGGCTAGTCGTCAATTCCTGTTACTACTTTTACTTGCACTGGTGCACCGTCTGGGTCTCCAGCATGTTCATGTTTTTGTGTTTCTTTCCATTGTGCACGAGATTTAAGCCAAAAGATCATAGATGTTGTATCGCCTGATTTAGCTTTTTCGTAAAGTGTAGATGCAATAGCAGCGTTAGCCTCAATACGACCACGCTTAAGTTCTTCTGGATAGTATTTGGTCAATGTGTCTGCGGATATGCTTAACACTGTAGCGATATCTTCATACCTAGTTCCTACTGACGATAATTCATAGACTTGTTTTCGGGTATCGTCATTTGCAAGGTGTGGGGGTCTCCCCACTTTTTTTTCATCACTCATTTTTATTCTTTCAAATTTATTTCAATTTAATTGTTGACTTCTGTTTAAACATCATTTAATCTTAATATAAATGTAAAGACTTCTTTACATGTTTAAACGCTCTTTAAAAATTTATATTTACTTTAATCAATTTAATTGGAGGATACAATTATGCAATTTACTATTGAGGATTTATTTAAAATAACTCATATTGATTCTTACAAATCAACAATCTTAAGTGCTATGAATGTTGGTTATAAGATAGCAATTTCAAATCAATATGATGATAAGCCAGAATGGAATGAGAATACAGAAATTAATTGGTATTCTGATCCAATCAAATTAATTCATCGCTTAAAATACTCAATCGATCCATGTTTCTTATATTTCAAGAATGAGAATGAGTCATTCGAGGAATGGGCAAACAATGGTTGGGTTTTAATAGAACCTTATGAACATGAGGAACGCTCTATTAAAGAACACAATTTAAGCCAAGAATTAGAATGGATTGTAAATAAATAAATCCAAACCAAACTATAAATCCCTTTTTTAAATCCGTTTTATTATTTAAGAGAGGGATTTGTAAAAACATTTTCACACAATAGGAGTATTAAAAATGATAGCAATTGAAACAAAATATTACAGTCCATCAAATTCAAATGGTGGAAAGATTAAAGCATTTATCCATGGTAGAAATATGAAAGCTACAATATCAAGCAATTCATCATGTTATTCAGATGAAAGGTTATATTTTCTAGCCGTAAAAGAATTAATTAAAAAATATAATTTAGACTTTGATATTTCAAAAATGGTTTTTGGATCTACCAAAGATGGAATGGTTTTTTGCTTTCCTGAATCTGTAATTGAATCTTAAAATAAGAAAGGGAGCTTTTTAGCTCCTTTTTTTTTGTCTCAAATTTTGGACGCTATTCGCCCACCCCAGTATTATATCAAAAAATGAGAATGAGAGCAAGAAATAAATAGTTAAATGAGAATGAAATTTAATTGTTGACAAATTCTTTTTACATGTTTAAACTGATCCTTGAAACATTTATTAATTACTTTGGAGAGTAAAATTATGAATAGAGAAACATATTTAAATCAAATCACAGATAAAGCAGTAAAATTATTTAAGCAGCATAATTGGAATTTAGATGAATTTAGAAATAAAGTGAAAGTCTCATGTGGATTCCCCAAAGGAGTGAGAGGATCAAGGAATGGCAAAGTCATTGGTGTTCATTATTCCACATCTGTAAGCGAGAATGGGTATCATGAAATATTTATTAATCCTGAAATATCAGAAAGTATTAATGTGATTGACACATTATTACATGAATTATGCCATGCAATACAGCGTGAAAAGTATGGTAATTATGTAAGAGCACATGGTAGAGAATTTGGTAAAATAGCAAGATCAATTGGATTGGAGGGTAAATTATCGGCAACAACGGCTGGAGATAACCTAAAATATATCATTCAATCATGGATTAAAGAGATTGGAGAATATCCACATGCAAAAATGAATATGGATTATTCTACAATCAAGAAACAATCCACACGCTTACTAAAAGCTATCTGTGCTAACAATGGAGAATATAAATTTAGAATCACAAAAACCATTGTAAGTGACTATGGATTACCTAACTGTCCATGCTGTGATGAACCAATGATTTTAGAACAATAATCTTAATAAATGAGAATCAGGGGAGGAAACTCCCCTTTTTTTATGTGTTCAGACTGTGTATAAAGCCCGTCATGAGGTTTTTAGATGTTAGTTAAGGGGTAGATATACCTAAATATTAAAACACGCTCTCAAACGCTTATAAATTAATTATCTTATCTTAATATTATCTAATCTTATCTTAATATTATCTTATATTATATTTATCTTATCTTATCTTATATTGTAACTATTTTATAATCCCCATTATTTATTTTATTAAAACAGGTAAAAATTATTTGACAAATAATAATTGAGTATGCTAAATTGAGAATGTAGCAAAACAATTTTACTAAATTATATAGGAGAGTAAAAATGGATATTCAAGAAAAATTAGTTAGATGGTATTTTAGTGATGATGATATTTCATCATTATCATTGGAACAAAAAAAACAATTAATACATAATTGTGATTTTACAATTTATAAAAATTATAATAATGCTTATCAATTATCAGATACTCAAGGAGCGAATCTAGGAAACATTGAGAGTGAGGAATTTGAAGATATTGATAGTATTGTAGATAGATTATTAGATAGTTATATAGCCGATACTATGTATGGAGAAGATATAGAATACGGCTTAACAAAAGAAATAAATTAAGGAGAGTAAAAATGCAATTTAACACAGATTTATTAGATCAGTATGCAGAGAATGAGGATTATGTTGATTGGGAGATTGTTCCTCAAAATGATGAATCGCCATACTTTGGTGATTTGATAATTAGATTTATTAAATAAGGAGAGTAATTATGAAATGGGCAGTAACTTTTCACAAAAGAGAAACTTACGAGTATGAAGTAGAAGGTAAGGATTATGATGAAGCATTTAATAAAGCAGTAGAAGAAGTGCATGACCATGATTGTATGGAGTGTGATTCAGAATATAACATAGAAGAAATTGAGGAGAGTGATAATGAGTAACGATACACAGGCAAGGTTTGATGAAGGGTATGAATTTGGATTAAGACTATACGATATTGTAGTTGATTCAGGTAAACAACCTAACAGCGATATGATTGCAGGTATGCTCACAGCTATTTATGCAGGGCTATATCATATTGCACCTACACATGATTCCATAGACAAGCTAACAGAATTTGCTATGGACTATGCTAAAGAACAAAACATCAAGGAGAATGAGAATGAGGAACAAGAAAGTAACCTATCATAACAATCATTTGATGTATATAAATCAAGACCACATGTTTAAACGCACATTGTGGCAAAGGTGTAAACACAGTTTGACAATGATAATATTAAAGAGTATTCTTTTAGTGATGTTCATTATCATGGCATACTGTATTTATACAGTTAAATATTTATAGGAGAGTAAATATGTCAGCACAATCACAAATACTCAAGGCATTTGAACGAGTAGACAATAAGATAGAGCAACAATATCGTAAGCTATTAAAACATCATGATTGGTATAGTGAATACTCTGATGACCATTCTGTATGGGAAAAGTCAGCAGTAGAATACACACAAATTATGTGCATGGCTCAACAAATAGATTGTAATTACAAAATCTTTAATGAGTATGCACCTGATAAATATAAAAAGGAGAGTAACAATGGATAAACAAATATATATTGGCTATGAAAAAGAGTCAGCATTAATTAAAAATGTGTTTAAACTGTATCCTGAAACAATACCACCATATTGGAACAGCAACATACATATAAAAGATTTTTTTAAAAAGTTAAACACATGGTTAGATGAAAATATTGTTTACAATAAAAAACAATATGAATTTATGGTAAAAAAATTTGTTGATTGCAAAACATCACAAAACATAAATGACTTAAGGAGAATATATGAAGACGATTGACTTACAAAAACTACTAAATACTTTTAACGGCAACAAATCCAGTATCGCAAAGACATTTGGAGTAACACGACAAGCCGTAAACTATTGGTATCAGGTTGGTTACATGCCAAAACTGCGAGTGTATGAGACGCAAGATATTATTGCAGACATACTCAAGAAAGCAGAGGTGAATGAGAATGAGAATTAAAAACTGGGAGAAATTTCAGCACTATAAACCTAAAAACGCAACAGGTCATAGGAAGATGGCGTGGATAAAAGTCTATCCTGATCTGTTGCAAGACCAAGACTTTCTAATGATGAATGATAATCAGAAGGCATTGTTGTTAGAGTTATGGTGTTTAGCAAGTGAACGCAGTGGTTACTTGAAAGATATTAATTCCATAGCCTTTAGAACAAGGCGTGATCCAATGCAGATTCAAAAAGTAATTGACAGTTTAAACGACTGGATTGACTTTGATGCAGTGGATACAGAAGACAAAGTAACCAAGATAGAACCTAAAAAGAAAGTGAAATGGTAATGACTAAAACTGTTGGTGATATTATGGAAAGGCTTACTGTTTCCAAGAGAGAAATCAACGAGCATACCAAAGAGTTAGAGGATAAAGAATCATTTAAAATTATCACTACGACTGATTTGCGAGATGAGTTACATGAGTATTATGATACTGATGGAGCAAACAAAGGTATGTCATTAGGTTGGGTGAAGACTGATGACTTTAAAATCAGGAATCACGAGGTAACAATTGTAACAGGGACTAACGGCAGTGGTAAAACAATGTGGTTATCACAAGTGTGTTTAAACTTACTTTCTCATGGCACTAAATGTTTGATCGCAAGTTTAGAAATGCACCCCATACTCACATGTACACGCATGATTACACAAAAGTTAGTATCCCCTGAACCTACACCACAATATGTTGATGACTTTCTTGATGAGATGGAAGACAAGTTATATATCTATAATCAAGATGGCGTAACCACGACTGATGACATGTATGCGATGATTGAGTACGCAAGTGTTTTAGGATGTGAGATTATTGTCATAGATAGTTTGATGAAGATGTCAGATATTGCAGAGGATAACTATGATAAACAGAAAAGGTTTATAGATAGGATCACTGTACTAGCAAGAGAATATCCAATACATATATTTGTGGTTGCTCATACAAGAAAGCTAACAGACTTTTATGCACAACCTACAAAGAATGATATTCATGGCAGTAATCATATAGCAAACTTGACTGATAATATTATTGCAGTGTGGAGAAACAAGCATAAAGAAAAGGCGATTGAGGATGAGAAGTTATCAGAAGACCAGATACGAAACATTCCAGACGCTAAAGTATTTGTACAAAAGCAGAGAAACTATATAGGTGAGAATGGAGAGCCGACATATAGTTTTTGGTATGACAAAAAGGGGCTACGATTTAAGGAGAGACCATGACTATTAACGAAATGATTAAGCAGCTAAAGAAACATTTTGGTGATGACATACAGTACAAAGCTACATCTAAAGACGGCAAAGTATTTAAAACAAAGGGGTGGAAAGATGATCCTAAAAAAGTTGACAGGCGATATAAATAGAGTTATATTGTAAAAACATATTAACAAGGAGAGTAAATATGAGTAATGCAAAAGAGCAGTATCTAAAACAATTAGAATATTTAGAATTTGAAAGACTATGTGTCACTAATAGTATTCAGGATATTAAAGATTGTATTCAGCGTATGGATGATAGAGAAGAAGAATACAATCAGCAACAATTAGAACAACAGGAGACTAATCATGGATAGTTATTATGATGTATACTTTGATGTTGCTAAAGAATTTAGAGAAGTAAAGGCATCATCTCCAGAAGAGGCTTTATTATCTGTAATAGATAAATTAAAAGATGCAATACAAGAAAAAGCAAACAATAAGTTAGAAAAAGGAGTGTGTGACCATTGGGTTGATTATGGGTATTATGAAAATGAAGAAGACACTTACAATAGTTTCAGATTTAGCGTTATGGACTTGTTAGATTTTTCTGTTGTTGATGGACAAAATAGAGATGTTGTAGAGTGGTATGATGATTTCTTTCATCATGAAAAACAAGAATTAAGACCATTGGTAACACATGATTATTGTGGTTGTTGCAGAAAGATAATGCACAGAGACAATCTTTATGGTTGGAGTGATGATAAAGAAGGTGCTAAAAATCCATCATGGGATGAGAAAGTAGAAGAATTAGGTTTAGATGAAAAGTATTTAGATTTCTTTACTATGTGTAAAGATTGTTTAAACGACAAGAAATATTTAACAACAAATATTTATTAAGGAGAGTAATTATGGCAGATAAAAGTAAGTTTCAAGAATTAAGAGTATTAGATGTATCTAAATACATAGAAAAAAAAGGACAGTTTAACTATCTTGCATGGGCACACGCTGTAGACATTCTATTACAACATGACCCTATGGCAACATGGGAATACCATGAACCACAAATCTTTAATGACAGTATGATGGTGACTTGCACAGTCCATGCGTTTGGTAAGAGTATGACGATGCAATTACCAGTAATGAACTACAAGAATCAAGCCGTTAAGAATCCTGATTCGATGCAAGTAAACACAGCTATGCAAAGATGTTTAGCAAAGGCTATTGCATTACATGGTATTGGCTTATATATCTTTCAAGGTGAGGATTTAGCAGATTTAGACCCATTAGACTTGATTAAAAATGTATATGAAGCACAAGGCATAGAAGGTGCTAGAGCAGTCTATAACAAGATGGATAATGAAGCTAGGAAGAAATGCCAATCATTTATAGAGGAAATTAGGGAGGGTAAAAATGAAAAAACAGAATAAATTATATAGTGTTTATTACAATGAATTAGAAGTTCATACAAATGAATATGTATTAAAAGCAAAAAGTAAAAAAGATGCTAAAGAAAAAATAGAATCTTTAATTAAAACACAAAATAATATGGATGATACGGTAGCTAGTAGGAAAGCATTTGATGAATTGATGGAGTATCACATTGGTGGTGAAATAACTCCTGTTGATTATGAATACTTAAAAACAAATTATCCAGACTTATCTGAACATGATGGTTTAAAGTATAGGTGTTGGGTAGATTCATACCGAGAAGGAAGGTTAACTGAAGAGTATATAGAAAAATTAGGAGAGATTTATGGAACAGCGAAGTGAAGAGTGGTTTAGTGCTAGGCTAGGTAAAGTTACAGCGTCTAATTTAGCTAATGTAACAGCAACAACACGATCAGGTGAGTCAGCTTATCGTAGAAACTACAGACTACAATTGGTAACTGAACGCTTAACAGGTCAAAGAACAGAAGTATTTATCAATCAGGCTATGCAACATGGTATAGACACAGAGGATGAAGCTAGAGATCACTATGTGTTTAAACATGCAGATGTAGAAGAAGTTGGATTTGTAGATCATCCGACTATCGACATGGCAGGAGCATCTCCTGATGGATTAGTTGGTGATGTTGGCTTAATTGAAATCAAATGCAGACAGCCACAAAACCACACAGAAACATTAATCTCTCATCAAATACCAAGTAGATATAAGTTGCAGATGTTTTGGCAAATGGCATGTACTGGTAGGAAGTGGTGTGATTATGTATCGTATTGCCCATCATTCCCTGAAGAACTAAAGATGGTGGTGATTAGATTAGAATGGGATGACAAGCAAATTAAATTACTTGAAGAAGAAGTAATAAAGTTCTTAACGGAAGTTGAGGACACCATTAAATTTATTAAGGAGAATCAATAATGGCTAAAAAATTGTATGACATTGCTGTTGCTAACGGCAAATACACAGACAAAGAGGGTAATGAAAAAAACTCTTACAAAAATATTGGTGTTATTTTAGAAGGTGATAATGGACCATACATGTTGTTAGAAAGAAGTGTTAATCTAGCAGGGTTTGCAGTGAATGATAAGAGCCCTAACACAGTGTTAGCTTCTATGTTTTCAGGCACACCAAGTGCACAAGGAAATCAGAATACAACAGCGAGTAACATGAAAGATGATATCCCATTCTAAAAGAGTGATTAGATATATTCCTAAAGAAAATATTAAATATCTACCTGAAGGTAAATCAATGTTCTTAACTAAATTTACTAAAAAAAAAGGGTTTGTAAAGGTGGAGTTAGATTTTTATTGGATCAGGAATAATACTGGAATGTATGAAAGGTTAATGGGGAGACGATGAGCCTCCCTATTAATTATTTGTTACAGATGTACATTGTAACTTCAAAGCCGAAACGCATTTCTGTTGCTGATGGTTTTGTCCACATAATAGTTTCCTTTCTATATAGATTTTGTTACAAGTATAATTATACAGGTTGTTTAAACAAACTTATTCAGAGGAGGATTAGTTTATGGTAAGTAAAATAATGAAATATTTGATACCAATGATTATGATATTATTGATTATTGGTATAGTATTACAGTATTATATATCAATAAACACACAGCCTGACAGCATGATATGTCATAAAGGTAAACTATTGATGCAGTTGCAGGAAGGGGAAGCAATCTATACAAGGGCGACAGGTGTAGTTTGTGAGTTTGAAAAAGGTATGTTAATCATTGAGGAAACGAAATGAAAGATATGATAAATCCTGACCATTATAAAGTGGGTGGGATAGAGACCATTGATGTTATCAAAGCTAAACTAGGTGATAATTACAAGCACTATGTTAAAGGTAACTTGATGAAGTATTCTGAACGATTAGGTAATAAAGACGATTGGTCACAGGAGTTACGCAAGATTGCATGGTACGCATTAGATTTGGCAGATGAGTTAGATAAAAAGAAGTCATCTCCAGTAACACCTGATGAATGGATTGACGATCCATTACATGACGAAGATTAAATTAGGCAAACAGGTTTGCCATAAGTGCAAACAACCTGCTAAAACTTACGACCAAAAAAAATGGTGGTGTGGTAGAACTTTTGAGGGACACGGTATATGCAAGACCCCTATAAAATAAAAGAACCAACAGTCATATCTTTTAGTGGTGGTCGTACATCTGCTTATTTATTATGGCGTGTATTACAATCCAATAATGGTTTGCCTGATGATGCAATAGTATGTTTTGCTAACACAGGTAAAGAAGAAGAAGCCACATTACAATTTGTTAAAGACTGTTCAGATAAATGGAATGTGCCAATAACATGGTTAGAATATGTATGGCATGAAGAACCAAGCAAAAGATTTAAGGTAGTAGATTTTGAAACTGCATCTCGTAATGGCGAACCATTTTTAGAATACATAAATAACGCTAGTGCATTACCAAATCCAGTAACAAGAGCATGTACTGGGCATTTGAAGGTAAGAGTTATAGATAAGTATATGAAAAGCATAGGTTGGAAACATAATGAAAATATGGATTGGATGGGAATAAGGGCAGATGAACCACGAAGAGCAGCTAAAGTTGATGTAAGCAGAGTTCCTTTGTTTGTAGACGGTATTACAAAACAAGATATTACTAAATTTTGGTCTAAACAAAATTTTGATTTAGCTTTACCAAACATGAATGGTGTTACAATGCACGGAAATTGTGATCTATGTTTTCTAAAACCAACATATCAAATAGTTAGCTTAATAAAAGAGAAGCCAAGTCGTGCAGATTGGTGGATTAGAGTAGAAAAAATTGCAGAGATAAATAAAACTATGCAACAGGATGGTGCTAGGTTTCGTAAAGATAGACCTAGTTATAATAAATTAAAAGAGTTTGCTACATCTCAACAAGATATGTTTGATAAAGATGAAGAAGCAATACCATGTTTTTGTGGAGATTAAATGATAATAAAAAGAGTAGCAGTTGATGGTATTTGGTTAAACCTTTTATGCTTTGAAGAAGAGGGTGAAATAAGAATAGAGGTTGAGCAAGAAGTATCTGGTAAACGACATAAATTGTTTCCAGATAATAAAATAAACTTTAAGGAGAGCGGTGATGAGAACAGTTAGTGTATTAGTTATAGGTTTGTTATGTTGTTTAAACACATTTGCAGATGATAAAGTAGTTATTACACCTGATGACAATATCATTGTATGCACCACAGATGACAGTGGCGTAACAGTTTGTATTTGATCGTTAATCATATATAGAATACAATAGTAATGAGAAGTATGTTAGCTACATCAAATCGCACCCACTCATTGGTGCGTTTTACTCTCCTACAAAGTGCTAGGATACTTCTCTCTTATTATGTTTGAATACTGTTTAATAGTTTATATGACGATGGACAGTCCTGAATACATTGGGCACTTTGTTTCTTGTGCCGTAGCTAATCAATATGTACAGCAGCATTACAAAGATGCAGAATATACAAGCTGTCTCCATGAAGACTATATGTATATGCCGAAAGGTTTTATTAAAAAGGAGATTGATTATGGGAAAAGGTAGTTCAGCTAGACCAATACCAGACCCTAAAAAGTTTGAAGAGAATTGGAATAGAATATTTGGAAAGAAAGATGGCGACAAACCTAAACATACCGACAAGAAAAAGACTGACTGAACAAGGATACCTTGTAGAGAATGTAGAGAAGTACAACACATTCAGTAAAAAGAAGAATGACTTGTGGGGCTTTATAGACTTTCTCGCTATTAAAAGAAATGAGGTACTAGCTATACAGGTAACATCTAAATCTAATATGTCTGCTAGACGAAAAAAGATGACAGAGCATGAAAATATTGGAAAGGTGAGAGAGGCTGGTATAAGAATAGAACTTTGGGGTTTTTATAAGGAGAAGAACAGATGGCAAGTGAAAATACAGGATTTATCGTAAGTTATTATACGACTGGTAATGGTACTAAATTAAATAGAGAACAAGTAGCAGATAGAATTATAGAGAAATTAAATTCTGGTTCAATGACTTGTGGCAACATAGCTAGAACTTTAAAGTTAAGAAAAGAATCGCTTTATAATGTATTAGCATGGATGTGGAATCAAAAGATGCTAACAAAGAAAAAAGGTAATAAAGGAATTTACGAATACTCTAATGTTAAAGATTGTTTGTTATCACAATTATTTTATCCAACACCAGATCAAGTAGAAAAACAATTTAAAATAAAAGATAGAAAACATTACCATATAGAAAATGGAACATCAAAAGGATATGGCGGACAAAAAATATCTTATGGTGATAGTCATTACAATAGTGTGTATTGGGGCGAGTAATGGAGATGAATAGATTATTAGAATTATTAGATAGATGGAGGCTATACATGAGGTCTGATAATCATAAGCTAGGATATCCTAGTAAGTCTATAGGAATGTCATCTGGAGGTGCATCTGGTAGCTTTGATGATATGTATGATGAGGTAGAGGACGACAATGTAAGAACAGTAGATGCTGTGATACATAGTCTACCAAAGGATCAACAAGAAGCCATCTATGCTCGTTATCTAAAGACAAAGAAGCCTATGTATTATGAAATGAAACTGGAGTTAGCAATAGATAATCTACTAACTATTGTTGGCAGAAGGGTTGGAGCTTGATACACTTATCAGTATCTGATGAAGTAGCAAAATACAGTTTAAACATTGCTAGAAAATATAATCTAGGTAATAGAGGAAAGGCAGATGGAACGTTTAAACAGCAAAGAATTGGTATTGCAGGACAAAAGGTTGTGTCTGATTATCTTGGTGTAGATATTAATTTTGAAGGTGGTTTTGATGGAGGTGTTGATCTTACATACGATGGAAAAACATATGATGTCAAAACAATGGGAAGAGATAGTATACCACAAAAACATTTTGTAAATAATTTAGTAGCAATGCAGGTTAATTATAATGTAGATCGTTATATCTTTTGCAGTCTGTATAAAACAAAAAGAATATTAACTATATGTGGATGGATAGACAAAGATGATTTTCTTAAAAAGGCTACTTATTACAAAGAAGGTGTAGTTAGAAACAGGGATAACAATACAAAGTTTACAACAAAATTTCCACACTATGAAATAAAGAACTCTGATTTGAATGAATTCTTTTTACCTGAAGGTGTTAGGTATTAGATTTCCAAATTAATGTCAGCCAGTATTTTAGTTTCTCTACCCTTTCTTCATCCTGTAACTTGTTTAACCATTCTTGGCGTTTAAACAAAGGTTTTTTAGATAGGTTTAGTGCTTCGCAATATCTCTGATAATCCTTACTATAGTTATCAGTCTCTGTTCCGTCAGGTAAAGTAATACTTCTTTTAGTCATCTAGTTCTGGAATGTCTGCATAGATAGAATCAATAACGATCTCTATACTAGAACCGTCAGACAAGAAGATAATCATAGTGTCTTCACCATAAGTAATAGCAACTTCTTCTATAATCTTACCTGTCATCACTTCTGCTATTTCGTCTATATCCATAGTTCTCCCTAGATGCTGATGGCGGATTGTAACTTTTTCATCTCTTTCACTTGCTTGTTGCTCCTCGACCATTTTCCGCAAGAGTTGCAGCGAAGCCTTTGATAAACGGTATTTGTATTGCAAGATAAACCTCTCTTTTGTAAGCTACTACTACCACAGTTAGGACATACAACACCCTCTGTGAACCCATTGTGGTTAGGATGGTTTCTAATCCAAGACAACATCTTTTCATAGACCTTTTCCAACAATACAACATCTTGGATATTATATTTCTTCATCATATCCCAAGCCTGTTTATCTTTATTCATGCACCGTATCCACAGCTCATGACCAATATGTTTTACTTTTCCACCAAGACCTAATGCTTGTGCAACATAATCAAGTTTGTTACTAGGAAACTTAAACTTGGATCGTGATGTCCGAAGTAGGTCAATCTCTTTGTAAGGTGATGGGGGAGTAAGTCCTAGCAATAGGAACTCTTTGTTGAGCGTTGGTATATCAAACTTCGTGCCGTTATAATGTATCACCGCATCAGCTTCTTCCAAAAGAGTGTAAATCTTCTTTATCATCTTACGATGAGTATCTTCCATCATGCTGCTAAAAAATACTTCTTTTTCACCTAACCATTTAGCTGCCCAGCACATGACATAACTGGATTCCATGAGCTGGTTTAAACTTACATTCTGATTATATAAACCCCAGACATGAGCAGTATTAGGTGATGTTTCTATATCAAGTAGTAGTATCTTCAAAGGGTCGTGCTCCCTTCTTGTCTATAATTAATGCTTGTTTGCGTGGATCAACTTGTTTAAACGACAAATGCACCCATCTATCATATTCTAAAATAACTTGGTCATAGTTTATGTTAGCCATAACTATAGCAGAGACAATACTATGGGGATTGCCAAAACTAGGGCTGATAAAATCAACCGCCAAACCTTTGATGTGGCTAGAAGTTCGCTTGCTTCCCAGATGATCGTTAAGAGGCACACTCCTGTACCCAGAGCTAATAAGCATAGGAGCACCAAGTATACTTCTGACATATTCTAATTCTTTCGCTAAAAATGTTAAGTTATCGATGACTTCAACCGTAGGAGTATTATCAATACCAAGCCTAGTGGCAGTATCGGAGTGCGTCAGTTCTTCTAAACTAAAGTGAGGACTTAATTTCATTTCTTTCTCGCTGATTCAAATAAACCGCCACCAAAATAGAAACCAACAATCGCTAACATAATTTCACCTAACCACATCTCATTAGCAAATGCTTTAGCTTCATTAACATTGCTCATATCTATTATACCGTATAATGCACCAAGTACACCGTTTAGCATGATAAATACAAACACTCCAGAAAACATAACTGCTAGGTATCGCTGTGCTAATTTGAATGGTGCATAAGCTGCAAGTAAAGCAATCTTTGCATCGTTCTTTGCTTTTATTTCTTCTTCTGTAGAGGTGTGCATATCATCAATAAGGTCTAAACCTTTTTTGATAACATCACCGCTACCCAATATCTTTGCTAATATTCCTATCATACTACTCCTAGTGTAAGGTGAACCCAAAATAAACTTACTAACAAACAACATACAATAACTGTAGTAAGTCTATCCATATCATGTCATCTTTAATGCAATGTGGATAAGTACGAAAAGAATACCACCAGTCATGCCAATCA